>Ga0105356_10004798_pt1 | contig 13012 bp, 9 predicted proteins | sample GOMGulsemesocosm_3_FD_83502 | JGI IMG/M metagenome (GOLD analysis project Ga0105356, IMG submission 83502) | Methane-oxidizing microbial communities from mesocosms in the Gulf of Mexico - GOM9D Gulf of Mexico | ecosystem: Environmental > Aquatic > Marine > Cold seeps | place: Gulf of Mexico...
CAAAACAGACCCACCGCTAATATCAGTTATTGCCGCAATTATTGCCAAATTAAAAAGAGCTCATTTAGTCAACTGGTTACAAGACCTGTTCCCAGAAGTCGCAGCAGAATTGGGTATTAAACTTGCCAGTGGCATTATCTATAAAATATTAAAAAGGATAAGAAATAAAACCCTAAAACTAGCCAAAATGAATGTCGTTATTGGTGAGTTAATGGCAGAAAGGCTAAGAAAAGAAGGCATTCCAGAAAACAAAATAACAGTGATACATAACTGGGCCGATGGTGAACAAATAAAACCTGTACCGCATGAACAAAACCCACTAAGAAAAGAATGGGGACTAGAAGGTAAATTTGTTGTTGGCTATTCAGGTAACTTAGGAAGAAGTCATGACTTTTCAACCATACTAGCAGCGGCAGAAGAATTAAAAGACAATTCAGGAATTAAATTTCTATTTATTGGCGGCGGCGCGCAGCTGCCAGAGATACAAAAACACTGCAAAGAAAAAGATTTAAATAATATTATCTTTAAACCTTATCAACCTAGAGAAAAATTAGATCAAAGCCTATCTGTTTCAGATGTGCATCTGATTAGTTTAAAGCCTAGGCTTGAGGGGTTAATTGTCCCCAGTAAATTTTATGGAGTTTTGGCTGCGGGAAGGCCAGTCATATTTATAGGTGACCAAGCGGGGGAGTTGGCAAGTATTATTAAACGGGAAAACTGTGGGCAAGTTGTAGATCAAAATATAGAACAGCAACTATTGGTTAATGCAATTAATGAACTAATAAAAAAAACAGATGGACCATTAATGTGGAAAATTGTTAGGCCTGTATTTGATCAATATTTTTCAAATCAAAGAGCGATTGAACAATTCAGAGGGGTTCTTAATTAGTGAAAACTCTAGCCTGTGAAAGTACATTTTGAGTGACATTTAAAGTGTCCATACTAAATTATTAAAGGTTGTTTATGCACAAAAGTATGTTGATAGGTATAAGTGGAGGTAGTGGGTCTGGTAAGACTACCGTAGCAATGAAGTTAAAAGAGCATTTTGAGGGTAAGACTACTGTAATTTCGCAAGATGCTTATTATAAGGATTTGTCTTATAAGCCAGATAAAGAAAGAGAAAAAACAAATTTTGATCATCCTGATAGTATTGATTTTAAATTGTTACAGAAAAATATTTTTAGTTTAAAAGCTGGTTTTTCTATAGATAGTCCAGAATATTGCTTTAAAACACATACAAGAAAAAAAAATGTAGTAAGTTTATCACCCCAACCTATTGTTATCTTGGAAGGCATTTATTCTTTTTTTGATAAAGGTATAAATGATTTGCTGGACTTTACTATATATGTAGAGGCTGATAGTGATATAAGACTAATTCGGCGAATAAGGAGAGATGTTGTTGAACGAGGGCGAGATGTCGATTCAGTTATTTCTCAATATGAACGTAATGTTAGAAATATGCATGCTGAATATATAGCTCAGCAAAAATGCAGTGCTGACTTTGTTATCGAAAATAATGGTAATATGAAAATAGAAGAAATTACAAACATACTAGCATCTAAGATAAGAGAATTAAATAATATTATCGACATTGATAAATGATAAAAATTATGGAAAAACCAATACTTGTAATATTTGTTGATGCATACCCATATGCAGACTCTGAGCCATTAGCTAATAAATTAAATGCTTTAACATACAAAAAAGTAACCCCTGGAGTAGGTTATAGTATTAATGTAAAGGCAGAAATTTTTGCAAAATTAAAACCCGATGAGGTAGGGTATTTTTGTGAATGGATATATAACAAAGAAATGGTGCATAAATGGATGGTTCCATTAGTTGTACATGTGCTTTCTCTTATTGGTTCAATCAATAATTTTTCAAATAGGGTGGTACATAAACTAGTTCGGATGGTAATCAAAGAGCCAATTTATGCAATCCCATTTGATATTTTGCCTTATCTGAAAAATGCTGGTGCAACGGCTTATGAATATACATTTAAAAGACCAACCTTCTTAACTAAATTAAATTTTACAAGAGTGTTGTACAGTAGCATTGGTGTTAATGATGAAAAAGTATTTAAAGAAGCAAAGTCGGTATTGAAAAGAGAAAAGCCTAAGAAGCTGTTTATAAGTACTGCTGAATTAGATGGGGTTATGCATCACTATGGTAAGGGATCAAAGGAATATAATCGACAAATTAAGTTGATTGATAAAAATATACTTGAATTAGTTAATGAATTTAAGAGTATTCATGGTGAAAATAGTCAATATTTTATTTTTTCTGATCATGGCATGGCAAATGTCGACGAAGGTGTCTCATTTGATATTAGAGCAATATTAGGAGTGCCAGGAAAAAGTACATACTCTTATTTTATTGATGCTACATTTTTTAGAGTTTGGTTAAATAATAAAGAACTTAAAACAAAGTTAATTAATGCTTTTAATGATGTTAAAGCAGGACATGTTTTAAGTGACAAAGAGCGGAATAAGTATGGTTTAAATAATATTGAACATGGTGATGTTATATTTCTTCTTGATGAAGGAAAAATGTTTTCCCCCTCTTTTTTTGGAAATACGGTATGTAAAGCAATGCATGGTTATGCACCCGCTTTAGAAAGCCAAAAGGGGACGATGATAAGTAATTTTAAAATGGATGTTGATGAAGTTAATGCGTACCACATTCATGATTTTATTATGAAGTGTGGAACACTTTAATCTTAATTATGGAAATTAATATATTGTGACAAATATAAATATTTTAAATCAGTATGCTTACCCGAAAGAGATCAGTACAGTAGTCGAGCAATTTGTGGATATTGTCAATGATATATTTAGCAAACAAAAAATTGGGATTTTGTTAGTTGGTAGTGCTGCTCGAGGAGAGTTATGTTGGGGGTATATTTCTAATAAACTGGAAATGTATAGTGATATTGAGTTTCTAATTGCTATTGATTATAAAAATAGCCAGTTATTAGGTGATTTAAAGCAGAGAATTTCAGAGTTAGATGCTAGGAGTGCTTATGGCGAAGCCTTTCATATAGATTATACTGTTATACCTTGGTCAAAAGTAAAAAAGGTAGAAAAGAAATTTTTTGTCTTTGAAAGTAAGCAGTGTGGAATTGAGTTGGGTAAGCAGTCTGTTAGAGATAGTCTTCCTATAGTTAATCGATCCAATTTAAATTGGAAAGAGCTTAATGAAGTAGTACTACATAGAATGAATTCTATCTTATATGCAATACCAGTGTCATTGTTTGAATCAAAAATGACAGCAATTGAAAGTCGCACTTTTGCACTTAATTTAGCTAAGAATTCATTAGATTTGACAACCTGGTTGCATCCTTATGAATCAGATAAATTGACTGCAGGTTTCACTGCGCGCACAGAGTCATGGGATAAAGATTTTTTAAAAAAAAGTCAGTTTGGACATTATTTTTCTGAAGAAGATATTAAATATATAAAAAGCTGTCTAGATTTAAGAAAGCAACCAAGCTCAGACGTAGATGTTGTATTTATGTTAGGTCAGACGCTACGATTATACACAAAAGGTATTTCATACTGTAAAGCAATGAATGAAATAGATGGAAATAGGGCACTATGTAAAGCAGGGGTAAGTATTAAATTGTTTGATGAATATCGTTTTAGACAGAGAGTTTCACTTGCCATATCATTATTAGCCAATATCTCAAAAACAGGTTTAATTAAATGTTTAAGAAATCTTATTTGTGTAAGAAAAGGCATTGCAGTTTGTTTTTGTTTAGAGATGTTACACGCAGTGGATAGTCATCTTAAGGGTATTCGTGGGTGTCAGTCACATTTGAAAATAGCTCAAGTTGAACTATCTAAATTAACTAGATATAAGGAAGTTGATGGTGGGGAGGTACAGATATGGCTGAAACTTCGCGATTATTTCGAAAAGTATCAAGTTATTTCACATAATTATTAAAATACAACGGATTAGATATGTTTGGACCTATTCAGGTTAATCCTTTTCAAAGTATATTTATTGCATTGCTATTGCTTATAGTAGGCTTTTTATCAATCACATTAATAAAGTCACCAAACCGGAAATATCTTGCGGGCTTATTTTTCGCAGCGTTTTTTTTACGTGCAATATTTGTATATGTCGTTTATTACTATTTGATCTCTGTAGGCGGGGATGGCTTTGCCTTTCTAGATGATTATAGATATGATGCAGCGGGGAAACTGATTGCTAAAGCTCTCAATGCAGGAAAAGGAGGGTATGAATTATTTTCCTGGCAACAGAACCCAGGCTATTTTTATTTTAATGGGTGGCTTTATTCCTTTTTAGGTGCAGACACCTTAAGTGTAAGAATGATTAACGGTTTTCTTTCATCGTTAACAGCCGTTCTTGTCTTTGAAATTGCACGATTATTGTTCAACCTTCGTATAGCAAAAATTGCAGGATTGTTGTCTGCATTTATGCCAAGTATTGTTTATTTTTCTGTTTTACAGTTTAAAGATACGGCATTGATCTTTGTTATGGTTTATACCATTTATTTATTAGTGGCTAAAACAAACCAAAAAGTTACTGTACAAGCAATATTTTCAGTAATAGTTGCTCTTTTTATTATGTGGCTCTTAAGAAAGGATTATACACTTCCATATATAGGAATAGTTCTGTTATGGCTGATATTACGGTATACAGGGTTAGAAAAGTGGATTGAAAGAATGCATAAACAAGGCTTAGCTATTTTTGCAGGGGGGCTTTTATTGATTCTTGGAGCTGGTGTATTAATTGGCTTAGCTAATACAGGTGCTGGCCATGTTTTTTTAGAGCGATATGATAGGATAACTGATGATAATAAAAAGTTTGCTAAAAAGGCAAGTTCTACACAAATTGGTTTTAGTCGACATTTAAGAATTAATTCGATATTGGATGTTTATAAACTTCCATTGTCTGTAGGATTTACAACAATTCTTCCTTTGCCTGCGTGGGGACAAATTACAAGTGCTGAATATGCTGGTTTGGCATTATATTCCATTACTAATTTGTTCTTTATATTACTTTTGCCCTTTGTATTTATTGGCTTCTTTTTAATAAAGGGTTTAGGGGTTGCAAATTCAATAATGCTAAAGTGGTTTCCTCTAGTCGTCCTGTTAGGAATAACAATTGTATTTATGGGGGTACTTCGTTATAAAGAGCAATTGATGCCCTTTTTTGTAATATGGGCAGCAATTTCCTTGTCTCAGCGAAAAAAGTTTAAAGCTATTTTGTCTACGATGTATCTATTTGGCACTTTCGGAGTAATATTAGCTGTAGTTATTGCTAATATGTTTAAGTGACGGGCTATTAGTTATTATAGGTCAGACTATTGATGTTTAACTTAGAAACCTTAGGTATTATCGGCTTGAAAGTATTTGCAGTATAAAACATGTTCTAATAGTGAAGTGAAGTGAATTTAAGTACAAGAGCTTATGGGATGATTAATATTAAATCTATAAATATTATTTTTATCAATGAGTGATAAACATACGGTGCAGAAAAGTGAAAAATATCATAGGGTTTTAATTACTTCATTTTGGGCATTATTACAAATGGTGTTCTTACAAGTCGGGGCGTTAGTAACAACAATGTATGTGACACGGATGTTGTCTACTACCGAGTATGGGTTTATTCCATTGGTAAATTCACTGGTTTTGCTTTTAGTTGTTTTTGTTGGGTTAGGTATACCAAGTTCTGTTGCAAGGTTTCTTGCGGCACAAGATTCAAAGGCTAATCAAAAAGCTTTATTAGTAAGGGCATTAGTTGGTAGCGCTCCATGGGTAATGTTTTCTTGCATTTGTGTATTATTATTATTTCCATATATAGCTGAAATTCTTGATGAGCCTCGATTAGCAGAATTGAAATGGGTGTTTATTTGTATTTTGATACTGGAATTAGTTCGGCTTTTTATAGAAAAGGTATGTCATGGTACTGGGAATATGAGAGTAAGTGCTAGTTTTAGTGGCTGGGCTTCAATTTCTGTAGTCATTGTCACTGTACCAGTTGTATGGCATACACAGACAGCATTAATGGCTTTTTTAGCAAAGGTTGTTGCTTTGGCTATCCCTTCTATTAGAGCTGTTTGGGCTTTAAATAAAGTGTTGACAGATAATCGAGCTAGTACGAATACAGATCTACCTGACATTAAGGAAATAATGAAGTATGGCCTGCCCCTTGCTGTTATTTCACTTTCAGGTTTTGGTTTTGTTCAAATGGACATACTTCTCTTGGCCTATTTTCATAACACTTCTATAGTTGGTTTATATTCAGTTGGTGTTTTATTGTTAGTTAAGCTAATCACTTTATCAAAAGCTATCGGGTTTGGTATTTCACCTTTATATGCAAAAAAAGAAAGTAATAAAGTCGAGCAAGCAAGTTATTTTATTTTAGGATTAAAATATGCGCTTATAGTGGCAATCCCTGTGGCTGTTTTTCTTGCAATTGAAGGAGGTACTGTTATGGCTTTTTTATTTGGTAAACAGTATTCTCAAGCGGCAGATACAGTGTCAATTTTATGCATTTATTTTATTATGTCGAGTATGCTGGCTGTAGCTAGCCCTGTGTTAGATTTTGGTGGAAAAGCAAAAATACGTGCTTATGGTGCATTTGCAGGTGCTTTGGTTAACATATTGCTTAATGTGTTACTTATTCCTCATTACGGTGCCACTGGTGCTGCATTTGCTACGGTATGTGGGTATAGCATTCTTTTTGGTGTTACTTTTAAAGCGATTAAAGGGTTAATACCACTTGATTTATTAATGAACTCTGAATTGTTGAAACTTTTGTTGTTGGTAGGGCCCTGTTTGTTACTTATGACGATATCCATAAATATGTATCATAAAGCAGCATTAATTTGGATTGTTTTAAATTTAAATGATGCAATTTTATTACAAATAAATTCTTTACTTAATAAAGATGTATTACTTTTAATTAATCCATTATCAAATAAAAATCTATCGTTTTGGGTTAATTTGTTTTTTCTTATCTGGGCTTATCCGGCTGCGTTATATTGGTTTGGTATTATTAGTAAAGCTGAATTTATAGGAATTAAGCAACGCATAGTTAAGTAATGTATGTATTCCAATGTAAGAAGTACAATTTAATGGAGGTAAAGTGAGTATTGTAATTGTTGGGGCTTATGGGTTTGATAATGTTGGTGATGAAGCAATGTTATATGTCGTACTTCGTAATTTGCAAAAAATATTACCAGATGATTCACGAATAGTTTCTTGTGTTGATCAACGTGCGGTAAAAAAGCTACATAATGTTGATACGGTTTGTGGGGTATCGCCTGTGTCAGTTGTTAAAAGTTTGATACGGTTTAGGTTTGATGACTTTCGGTATCAATTAAAAGTTATTAGTCAAATGAAACTGTTAGTGTATGGAGGAGGCAGTCTTTTAAATGATAGTAAAGGGATAAAGAATATAAGTGTAATATTAATGACGATTGTAATGGCACGTATAAAAAAAGTACCAATTATCATATGGGGAGTAGGTATTGGACCAATAAGATCAAATTTGGGACAGCATGTGATAAAGGCAATTTTAAAGCTGGCAACAGTCATTGTTGTAAGAGATAAACAGTCAGTAGTTGCTGCTAATAAATTAGGTGTTGAGCAATTAAAAATTAGACAAGGTACTGATCTTTTATTTAATTCTTTAAGGTGGAATGATCTTGAGCGTAAAAACTCTGCTGTAGTTAACAAACCATTGCAAATAGGAATAAGTTTGCGACCTTTTCCAGGCAATAATGGGGTTGATTATATAGAAAAAGACCGAATTTTGGTGGCTGGGGTTGTTGAATCGCTACATTCACTTGTTTCTCTGAGGTCTGTTGAGGTTGCAGCATTAGTTTTTTCTAAGGGACCGGCAGGGGGGCGTCGTGATGATTTGGGGATACTCAACAGAGTTAAGAAAGAATTACCGAGTGAATTATTTAGGTCTAATATTGGAGGTCTTTCTGAAGAAGGCGATGATAGTATTGAACTTATAATTAATAGGATGTTAAAAAAAATATCTGGTCTTGATATTGTCATAGGTGAAAGGTTTCATTCATTAGTTACCGCTGCTTTGATGGGAGTTCCTTTTATTGCAATATCTTATGATCAGAAGGTTAGAGAGTTAGTAAAAATAAGTGGTATGGAAGATTATTGTATAGATTTCCAAGAGAATATTAGTGAATTTTCTCTTGGAGAGGCTATTGTTTATAAAGTTGAGTTATTGCTGAAAAATTACTCTCAAATTCAAAAAATGTTAAGTAATAATATAAATAAAATGGAAAAAATTGCTGAGCAGGATGGATTGTATATTTTTGATACATTGAGTAATAAAGAACATTGATGCCATATTACACTCTAGTTCTTATTGAAACGGAGATTAATAATGGTTCATAAGGTAAAAAGTCGAAATATTTTATTTATCAATCATGTTTCATCTAAGAAGTTTGGCGGGGCTGAACGTGTGCTTGATAATTTAGTTAGTGGTATTGATAATGAAAAGTTTAAGACTGTTTTGTTATTACAGAAAAATATAGAGGGAAATGAAATATTAGATTGGGATTGTGGCCCGAGTACTGAGATAGAATATTTTGATTTTGGATCCCTAAATCATAGCTCTAAAATATTAGCTCTTTTAGCGATGATATATAGGGTTGTAAAAGGGGGATTTTACATAGGCTATATAATTAAAAAATACAATATTGATATTGTTTGTGCCAATTCCCTTATTGCAGGGGTTTTTTCAGGTATCCCTGCTCGTTTATTCTGTAAGCGTTTTTTTTACTATGAACATAATATAGTTGATCAAAGAAATGGACATTTAATCGGTTTAGCTCTTCAGCCAGTTTCTCGATTAGCAACTGATATAATATGTATATCAAAATCTGTAAAAGACAGTCTTGAGAAAGTGAAGGTGCCTACTGAAAAGTTACATCTTGTGTATAACGGGTATGACTTTAAAAGCCTTGATGAGATTTCTTTATGTGTACTTCCTGATAGACATAAATGCAATGTATTACGAGTGGGGATGGTCGCAAATTTCATTCCATGGAAACGACATCGTTTATTTCTTGAGTTGATTGATGAATTGGCTAATGCTATTCCGGATATTAAAATTGAAGCTACTATTGTAGGTGGGTGCTTGCCTAGTAATGAAAGTTATTATCAAGAAATTGTAGACTGGGTCGATGTCTATAAAGGTAAGGCCAACTTTGTACTGGCGGGTTTTCAGGATAATGTTGCAGACTATTTTCGTTCGTTTGATATCTTGATTAATCCTGCGAAGGCAGAACCCTTTGGATTGATTTTTATTGAAGCGATGTATTTAGAGTGTGTAGTTGTTGGTTCAATAAATGGGGCAGCACCAGAAATTATTGATGATGGCGTAACTGGATATGTAGTTGATTACGAAAATATTAGTAATGTGGTGAAAAGGCTGGAAAATTTAGCGATGAATACGCAGCTTAGAATAGATTTGGGGCGTAATGCTTCATTGATTGTGAAAGATAAGTTTTCAATTGAAAGGCAAGTTTTACAAATAGAAAATCTATTTGAATCTAAAGCTTAATAGTTAGTTGATCTTTTTTATGGAAAAAGAAAGGTATTAGTATTTTATGATTTATTTGGATTTAACAATATTCTCAATCCAGAAAATAGGTGGAATTAGTGTTGTTTGGGCTGAGTATTTAAAGAGGTTGTACAAAGAAAAAGGGAGAGAAGGTTATGTTTTGCTATACCCGGATAATGATAATAGAATTGCAAGAGAGATAGACTTAAGCCAATATAATGTACATAGAATTAAACCACGAGGTGTAGTAAGTAAATATTTACCATTTTTTTTAATAGGAAAAAAATCAGATATTTTACATACAAGTTATTATCAATGGTATCCACTTTTTAGGGGGACAAAGATTGTAACGCTTCATGATTTTATGCATGAAAAGTTTGCCCCTTTTAAATCTAGAATATTACATAATATTTTAAAGTTTATTTCTCTGAATTCGGCAGATGTTATTTTGTGTATTTCATATGCGACAAAAAATGATTTGAAAGACATATACCCTAATATTTTTTTAAAAAAAGATGTGCGGGTGATAGAGAATTCAGCAGATGATGTTTTTTATCCTGAGGTCGGTTTTAGTAATCATAATAGTGATTTTTTATGGGTGGCAGGGCGATCAGGTTATAAAAATTTTAACTATGCTTTAAATATATTGCATTACTTAAAGCAGAATAACAAGAGTTATAAGTTATCTGTTGTTGGCCCAGTTTTAACCGATGAGGAAACTGTATTGGCTAAATCTCTTGGGGTTTTGAGTCAAATTAAAGTTTTTTCGAATGTTAGTATGGGGGAATTACGCTCAATGTATTCAAATGCCCTTGGACTTTTGTATTTATCCAAATATGAAGGGTTTGGTTTGCCGATATTAGAAGCGCAGAAATGTTTGTGTCCAGTGATAGCATTAACAAACCCTGCTTCTACTGAAATTGGAAAAGATTCTTTACTTTATATTAATGATAATAGTGAACAAGAGATATTAGGTGTTATTGAAGATATTGAAAACACCCAAAAAAGAGAAAAAATAGTAGAAGGAGGGCTGGAAAATACTCGTAGGTACAACTGGGATGTTAGTGTTGAGAGGCTAGTTGAAGTTTATATGGAATACCAAAAAAAGTAATAGTAGTTGTGAAAAAGTATTTTATTGGAGTATTTGTGGCTAAGAATATTAAATGGGTTGTTTTGCTATTTTTTTTAAAAGCTAGCGCTATAAATGCCTTTGTACTTGATAATGAAAATATTCATATAGAAGAGGTTTTACCTCTATTTAATGTGCATGAAAAAAATATATTTGTAACTCAAAGTGATAAAAAAATAAACCCTAGGCCAATAGTTGTTCCTGATAGAGTTAGATTAGGAAAGGTTAATGGAATGCTAAATAGCTCGGGATTTATTGGCGAAACACTGTTCAAAGATCTCATTATTAAAACAGATAATGATGAACTTGATATTGAAATTAAAGTTCACGATATAAGCCAAACGGGTATAAAAATCACACCTAGAGTTGTTACAAATTGGTATCAGGCAGGGAAAACAACAAGACAAAAAAAATTCTCTGGTGAACTTACATATGAATTGTTATTAAGTGATGATCGAAATTTAGTTATAAATGATAAGTGGATAAAAAGTGATAAGGGTGGGTGGGTTTATGTGCCTCCAGAAATAAAGCAAAGTGATATATTAAATACAGTATTAAGACCAAAACAATATAAACGTATTTTATTGAAAATTGTATTGGGTCCAGGGGTTGATCCTGGGGTGTATAGTGCTAGTTTAGAAATTAGTTTACATAAGAGTAGTAAAAAAGTTAGTTTAAACGTACCTATTAAAATTGATGTCAAACCGGTTAAGTTATTAGAAGAATTACAAGATAAGTATAAGTTACTGTTGTACACCGCATTTAAATTGAATGATCAAGTAGAGCGGCAAGGTGCATATGTTAATACTATGCGACTTCATGGAGATGAAAACCAAAGGAAAAAACTACTATTGGCATATTTTAATGATATTAAAGATCATGGGTTTAATGGTATTACTATTCGTGATTGGGATCAGGTATATCTAGAAGAAACTCTAAAAATAACACAGAAAATAGGGTTCAAGTATGTTGTATTGCATGCTACAACGCCAGTAAGTAGAAAGTACAAGGGGATGATTAATCCAAGTATTAGGGATAATGTCAGAGAATTATATGAAAAGTATAATTCTGAACTTTTCTACTATGGTTATGATGAGGTTGGGGGGAATAAGTTATTAGATAATCAGTTAAATCTAAATAAGAGTTCTCATCGTGTAGGCGGAAAGATGATTAATGCTGTTTTTTGGAGTGATCATCCTAATGCTATAAATGCAATAGGTAACGAGGAGCGTAAATGTTTTGATGTGATTGCTTTTAGTATGGGGAGTCATGGCCAAGACAAAATGTTTAAAAGCCTTCCGAACAAAGAGAGAGAAGATTTTTGTTCTAAAAAAGGTACAGAATATTTAACTTATTGGCATCCTCATGTGGAAAATCCTGTTCTAAATAGAATATTTACGGGTTTTTGGTTATGGGCTAGTGGTTTTAATGGTGTTATTCCTCATGGCTATTATTTTCCATCACATATTGAAAGGGTGCTTTCAAAAGAGGATTTAGAGCGTGGAGTATCTAATGCATCATCCCCTTATGATGACTGGGCCTTTTGGTTACCTGGTTCCCCACTTAGGCATCATAATTCAGTTTACCCATCTTCAAGCGGACCAATTGGAACATTGCAATGGGAAGGTGTTTTAAATGGGCATATGGATCTGAAATATATATTAACTCTGGAAGCTAGGTTAAATGAAGATGGTATTGAAAGTGGTCAGAAAAATAAAATCAAGGCTCTTTTAGGTCAAATACGAAATGAAGTTTTACAATTAGATTCAGCATATATGAGTGATAGTGAATCTATTTATTATCTAAAAAAACTAGAAGGTTGGAAGAAAGAAATATCTATTTTATTATTAAATTGAGTATTTAAATGCTATTTTCATTTTGGGGGTAGGTAGTAAATTTATAAGGCGGTGGTACGGTCTATTGCAATAATTCTCTATACAATAGAAATAGGATGATAGAAGAGTTGTACGGAGATAATGTTTAGCTTTTACGATTGAGGAGGGCTATAAAAAGTTTAAAACTAGAGCGGTTTAATCAAAAGTATAGAATCATTTAACTTTTCACACTCAAAAAGAACATCATCAATTGAGCCATCTATATGGTGGGTGTAATGAACGCCGTATTCAGTATCAGAATGTAAATGTTTTAGAGTACCGTGAACAGTAAAGGGAGTGCCTGATTCAGGTGAAACCATGGTTATTTTTAAGTTATCATCAATATTTTCCCCAGGGGGTTGCTGAGCTTAATTCTAATACCAGTTCGACTAATATCTAATATTTCACCACTAATAGATGTTTCATGTGCTAATGGGTC
>Ga0105356_10004799_pt1 | contig 13011 bp, 14 predicted proteins | sample GOMGulsemesocosm_3_FD_83502 | JGI IMG/M metagenome (GOLD analysis project Ga0105356, IMG submission 83502) | Methane-oxidizing microbial communities from mesocosms in the Gulf of Mexico - GOM9D Gulf of Mexico | ecosystem: Environmental > Aquatic > Marine > Cold seeps | place: Gulf of Mexico...
TACCAGAAGATGATGACGATATCGAAAAAGGTTGGGCGCAGTGCCTACGTTTTATAGCCGAAGACATACCGCTAGCAGAGAATAATATGCTGCACACCGGTGGCTGCTTTGCTTTTGTTGGCCCAACGGGGGCAGGTAAATCAACCACTATCGGTAAACTTGCCGCTCAGTATGTGATTAATCACGGCCCTGAAAGCATTGCTTTAATCACCATGGATAACTACCGCATCGCCGCTCATGACCAACTAAAAGCCTTTGCCCGTATTATGGAAATTCCGTTAATGGTTCTAGAGCCTAATGGTGATCTGTCGGCGATGTTAGAAAAATTAAGCGATAAGAAATTTATTCTGATCGATACCGCAGGTTTAGCGATACAAGATCCACATTTTTCTGTGCAGTTGTCTATGCTTAAAGGGGCAGGAAATAAAGTGCGTACCTTATTAGCTTTGCCGCTGACAAGCCAAGCGCGTTGCTTGCAAGAAAATTTTGAGCATTTTAAACCAGCAGGTATTGATGGCTGTATTTTTACTAAGTTAGATGAATGTTTCAGTCTAGGGCAGGCGATGAGCATTGCTTCAGTGACTCGTTTGCCCATTCATATGGTAACCGATGGCCCCCATATTCCCGATGACATTCATTTTCCTAATGCAGAGAAGATGGTGCGCTTAGCCGAGCAGATGGCTCGCATGGCACAAGCCCGCTGGCAAACATCAGAAGTGAGTTCGGCAATGAAAAATAATTTTATGCAACACGGAGCGTAGGCATGGCTAAGCATCCAGTACAAGTAATCGCAATCGCTGGTGGTAAAGGTGGTGTGGGTAAAAGTAACGTCACCGTTAATCTAGCCTGTTCATTGTCAGAGCTAGGTAGAAAAGTTGTGATACTTGATGCCGATTTAGGCTTGGCTAATATTGATGTCTTGCTGGGTATTTCAGCGAATAAGACCATCGAAAATGTATTACGCGGGGAATGCACCCTGCGTGAAGTGATGGTTGATGGCCCTGGCAATGTAAAAATTGTTCCTGCTACCTCAGGTGCGCAGCATTTATCGATGTTAACCACCCAAGAGCATGCTGGCTTAATTCAAGCCTTTAGTGATATCGGTGATGAATTAGATATCTTAATAATTGATACCGCCGCGGGTATTTCGGATGCGGTAATGAGCTTTGCGCGCGCAGCGCAAGAAGTTGTAATGGTGGTCACTGATGAGCCCACATCAATTACGGATGCCTATGCGCAAATTAAATTATTAAATCGTGATTACGGAATTTTTCGCTTTCGCGTGATCGCCAACATGGTGCGCTCTCCGCAAGAAGGCCATGCATTATTTGCTAAGCTTATTAAGGTAACCGACCGTTTCTTAGATGTAGCGATGCAATATGTTGGATCGGTTCCTCAAGATGATGCGGTGCGCCGAGCAGTGCAAAGACAGAAACCTGTGGTAATCGCTTACCCAAGAGCAAAAGCTTCAACCGCTTTTCGTGGCTTAGCGAAAAAAGTTGATGTTTGGCCTTTGGCTTCAACGCCACGGGGTCATTTAGAGTTCTTTGTAGAAAATCTTGTCCAAGCGGGAGCCCATGGTTAGTACCTGTCATGAATGGATGTGCTATGTACGATGAAGTCAGTAGTCCTGATTTTGATGAGCTAGTTCGAGAACACGCTTTATTAGTGAAACGAATTGCCCATCATTTACGCGGACGTTTACCCGATAGTGTGCAGCTGGATGATCTTATTCAAGCGGGCATGATTGGGCTAATAGAAGCCGCACGAAAATATGACGGCGGCAAAGGCGCGAGTTTTGAAACCTATGCGGGGATTCGTATTCGAGGTTCCATGCTGGATGAAATTCGCCGTGGGGATTGGGCGCCGCGTTCAGTACACCGAAATTCTCGACGTATCAGTACCGCAATTAAAGAAGTAGAGCTGACAAAAGGCCGAGATGCAGAAGATCATGAAGTGGCCGAACATTTAGATATGAGTGTGGATGAATACCATACTCATCTTAAAGATTCCGCAGGCTGTCGCTTATTCAGCTTTGAAGATGTAATGGAAAAAGGCGAACAGGGACAAGAGCAGTTGGTGGGGGCAACCCCTGGTCCATTTATGGGTATTGAGCGCGATGCTTTTCAATCATCTCTCGCTGATGCGATTAAAGCATTGCCTGAACGAGAGCAGTTGGTGCTGGCTTTATATTACGATGAAGAATTAAATTTAAAAGAAATTGGTGCCGTCTTAGGCATTAGTGAATCCCGTGTTAGTCAAATTCACAGCCAAGCGGCTTTGCGACTTAGGTCGCGTTTAACTGAGTGGTCTGAGTAATACTTCAGCATAAATCCCAGCTTCAATATTAAACGCTGGGTTAACGCGTAATCAATCCTGCTTCATTTTTATATATTATCTAACTTATTGTATTTTCTATTAATTTTCTTTCTGGCTAAAGTGCTATCTACGACTACACTTTTAGATAGGAGTCATAAGGAATTTTAAAAGCTGGCATTCGGAGGTCGCTTTGGACAAGAACATGAAGATCCTCGTCGTGGACGATTTTTCTACCATGAGACGTATTGTTAAAAACTTACTGCGTGATTTGGGCTTTACCAATACTCAAGAAGCAGATGACGGTTTAACGGCTTTGCCTATGTTGCAAAGCGGAGATTTCGATTTCTTAGTTACCGATTGGAATATGCCAGGTATGACGGGGTTAGACCTGTTAAAGCATGTTCGAGCCGATGATAAATTGAAAACTTTACCGGTGTTAATGGTAACGGCAGAAGCTAAACGTGATCAAATTGTGGCGGCAGCACAAGCAGGTGTTAATGGCTATGTTGTTAAGCCTTTTACTGCCGCCGTTCTAAAAGAAAAAATTGATAAAATCTTTGAGCGCGTCGAAGGTTAACAAGGATTTGGTATGGCTGAGCTGCAATTAGATTCTCAAGTGCCATCCTTTCAGCAAGAAATGAAAGCACTTGCTGAAGACTTGTTGAAAAAGATCGAAGGTGGTGATCTTGGAAAAGTTGTTGGCGTTGTCAACAATATCAACGAAGTGCGCGATAGAACCCTGTATGACGAAATTGGTAAGTTAACTCGCGGATTACATAATGCGATTAAAGACATAACAACGGGTGACGAATTAAGTGAAGACTCTGGTATGGGCCAGGCTTCGGATAAGCTTGCCTACGTCATTCAAATGACGGATAAGGCTGCGAATCGTACGATGGATTTGGCTGAAGAGGGAATGCCTCTAAACAGTGAAAATTTAGAGGGTGCGATAGAGTTGCAGGAACAATGGCAAAAGTTTTTACGTAAAGAACTAAAGCCCAATGAGTTTAGAGATTTAACAAAAAAAATTGATGCTTATTTTACTCAAACCCAAATTAATTCGAAAAAAATATCATCTCAGTTATCAGATATTTTGATGGCTCAGGATTTTCAAGATTTAACTGGGCAAGTAATTCAACGGGTAACTAAATTAGTTGCTGAAGTGGAAACACGCTTAGTGGACTTAGTTGCTATGGCAGGTGAAGTTGATCGTATTACGGGAATTTCCCACGGTGAATCTCATCAAAATGAACCCCCACAAGAAGAGGATAAGAAAATCATTGCAGAAGGGCCGCAAATCGATACCAGTATAGACGGTGTTGTTGACGGTCAAGATGATGTTGATGATTTATTATCCAGTCTTGGTTTTTAAGGAGCTAATGGATGAGTTTCGAAGCTGATGATGAAATCCTGCAGGACTTCCTGGTTGAAGCTGGAGAAATCTTAGAGCTCCTTTCTGAGCAGCTTGTAGATCTAGAACAACGCCCTGATGATTATGATTTATTAAATGCAATTTTCCGTGGTTTTCATACCGTTAAAGGTGGAGCTGGTTTCTTACAGTTAAATCCGTTAGTGGACTGCTGTCATGAAGCCGAAAATGTTTTCGATATTCTACGTAATGGTCAACGTACAGTAACGTCCGATCTAATGGATGTAATTCTACAAGCACTTGATACTGTTAATGAAATGTTTGATGCGGTGCGAAATGGTCAGCCACCTGCACCTGCTACCCCTGAATTATTAGCGACTCTACATAAATTAGCCCAACCTGAAAGTCAGGATGCTCCTGCAACGGAAGAAGTTGCAGTGGTTGAGCCTGTTGCTGCAGCAAGTGTGACCGAAGCTCCGTCAGCAGAAGCGCCTGTGGTCAGTGGTGAATCAGAAGATATTACTGATGATGAATTCGAACAGTTATTAGATGCCCTCGATGGTACTGAATCAGCAGCTGCACCGAAAGAAGAGGCCCCAGCGAAAGTGGAAGCTCCTGCAGCAGATGATGGACTTTTTGGTGATGATGACGTTTTCTTTGATGTCAGTGACGAACCAGCGGCAGCTGAAAGTAGTGATGAAATAACAGAAGATGAATTTGAAGCATTATTGGATCAAATTCATGGCTCTGGAAAAAGCGAATCGCCTGCGCCTGCAGCAACAACTGAAAACACAGCAGAAGTCGCCCCGCCTAGCCCAGCATCTGGGGATGATAATTTAATTACTGATTCAGAGTTTGAAGATTTATTAGATCGACTCCACGGGAAAGGACAAAACCCAGCGCTAAGTGATGATAAACCTGCAGCTGCAACCAGTGAACCCGTTGCCGCTAAAATTGAAGAAACTAAAGCAGAGGCCCCAGCATCGACGCCTCCCCCGGCGCCTAAAGCACCAGCGAAAACTGCTGCCCCCGCTGCTGAAAAACCCAAAGCAGCAGCTAAACCGCCAGCAAAACCCCCTGCTAAAGCAGCTGAGGCCCCTGTTGCAGAAACAACTGTACGAGTTGATACCAAACGCCTTGATGACATTATGAATATGGTCGGAGAGTTAGTGCTGGTTCGTAATCGCTTGGTACGCTTAGGTCTGAAAAGTAATGATGAGTCTATGTCAAAAGCGGTTTCCAATCTTGATGTTGTTACCGCGGACTTACAGTCATCAGTAATGAAAACTCGAATGCAGCCAATCAAAAAAGTATTTGGTCGCTTTCCTCGAGTTGTACGAGATTTAGCGCGCTCATTAAAGAAAGAAATTAATTTAGAGTTGCGGGGTGAAGAAACCGATCTAGATAAAAACCTTGTTGAAGCACTTGCCGATCCACTGGTCCACTTAGTGCGAAATGCGGTTGATCATGGTGTAGAAATGCCAGATAAGCGTGAAGCTGCGGGTAAAAACCGAGTTGGCGCTGTGGTGCTAGCTGCGGAACAAGAGGGTGACCATATTTTATTATCCATCGAGGATGATGGTGGTGGTATGGATGCGAATGTATTACGCAGCAAGGCCGTTGAAAAAGGCATGATGGATCAGGATGCAGCCGATCGATTGACCGATAATGAGTGTTTCAACTTAATTTTTGCCCCTGGTTTTTCGACCAAGGAAGAAATTTCAGATGTATCAGGTCGTGGCGTGGGTATGGATGTGGTGAAAACCAAAATTACTCAGCTCAACGGTACCTTGAATATTGATTCTCATTTGGGCAAAGGCACGCGCATTGAAATTAAAGTGCCGTTAACTTTGGCGATTATGCCGACGTTAATGGTGATGTTAAAAGAACAAGCTTTTGCCTTCCCATTGGTCAGTGTTAATGAAATATTCCATCTAGATCTTTCACAAACAAATGTTGTAGACGGACAAGAAGTTATTGTCGTGCGAGATAAACCCATTCCGCTGTTTCATTTGAAGCGTTGGTTAGTGAAAGGCGAAGCCAATTCTGCTGCGGATGAAAGTGCTCATGTATTAGTGGTGTCTATTGGTAATCAAAGAGCAGGTTTTGTAGTGGATCAATTGATTGGTCAAGAAGAGGTTGTGATTAAGCCGCTAGGCGCAATGTTGCATGGAACTGCAGGAATGGCCGGAGCAACGATTACAGGTGATGGGCGAATTGCTTTAATTCTAGATGTGCCAAGCATGTTGCAACATTACTCAGCGCGTCAACTCACGGCTGCCTAAAGGATGAGCTTTTGCCATGACACAATCCACGAAACTCAGAGTATTAGTTGTTGATGATTCGGGTTTTTTCCAGCGTAGGGTATCTGCCATTATCAATGCAGACCCTCGTTTAGAAGTTATAGCGACTGCAAGTAATGGACAGGAAGGCATTGATAAAGCATTAGCATTAAAACCTGATGTTATTACCATGGATTATGAAATGCCAGTGATGGATGGTGTCACCGCTGTACGTAATATTATGAGCCAATGTCCTACTCCTGTATTGATGTTTTCTTCCCTTACTTATGAAGGGGCTCGTATTACATTAGATGCATTAGAAGCAGGAGCTGTTGATTTTTTATCCAAACAGTTTGATGCGATTGCCGCATCGGAAGCTGCACTGCATAAAGTTTTAACCGATCGGATTTGTGAAGTAGCTAAGGCAGGAAAACCGATAGCGAAAGCCAGTCCTTCGCTGCAAACACCGGCAAAAATATCAACATCTGCGGTCGTTAATACCACTTCATCTAATACAGTCTCAGCTCCTAAACGCTCAATCCCTTCATCGTCTACTGGATCTTTACGTCATGTAGGGGTTGTTGTTATTGGTACTTCGACAGGAGGCCCTGCGGCTCTACAAACTATTTTTAAAAATTTTCCAGAAGGTTTTTCCAAGCCCATTATTATTGTTCAACATATGCCTGGCTCATTTACCAAAGCCTTCGCCGAACGCTTAAATAAATTAACCCCATTGACTGTGAGTGAAGCTGAGCATGGCGACAAGTTAAAACCTGGGCATGTTTATGTAGCCCCTGGTGGTATGCAGCTTATGCTTGATAGCCGTAACGGTGGTTCGATTCATATTCATGAAAGTGACGATCGTATTAGCTATCGTCCGAGTGTGGACATTGCTTTAGCTTCGGCAGCAAAGCATTTTGGCCGTAAGGCCCTCGCCGTTATTCTCACCGGCATGGGCTCCGATGGCAAAGAAGGTGCGCAATTATTGAAACAAGCAGGTGGTACGGTTTGGGCTCAGGACGAAGCCAGCTGTGTCATCTATGGAATGCCTATGGCAATTGCTAAAGCCGGACTTGCTGCAAAAGTTTTGCCGCTTGATGATATAGGCTCCAGTATTTTTAATGAGGCAGGCTGATGGATCGCTTAGTTTTATTGGTATTATTTGGTGCAATTGCTAGTGTTATATCTGGTCATTTATTAGAAGGTGGATCATTAGCTTCTCTTTGGAATGGCCCAGCAATATTAATTGTTTTTGTCGGCTCTCTCTTTGCGACGATTGTACAAACCCCGCAATATTTAGCACTGCGAGCCATTAAGTTACTCTCTTGGTTAATCGCCCCTCCGCAAGCTTCTCTTGATCAATTACTAACGAAGTTAACCACTTGTGGTAATGCTTATCGTAAAGATGGGATTTTAGGATTGGATCGTATAGCACAGGCTGAAACAGACCCCGTAATGAAACGTGCTTTAATTATGTTAGCGGATGGCCAATCCCCAGAAGCAATTGAATACAGTATTCGTTTAGAGATTGAAACTCATCATGAAAAAGACATGTATGCGGCGGAGGTATTTGACAATTTAGGCGGCTATTTACCAACCTTAGGTATTGTTGGGGCGGTATTGGGTTTGATGCAAGTGTTATCAAATTTAGACCAGCCTGAAGAGCTTGGGCGAGGCATTGCAACCGCCTTTGTGGCGACATTTTATGGTGTGGGTGCGGCTAACCTTATTGCTATTCCTATTGCAGGTCGTTTGCGCTCATTTATTCAACGACGAACACGTTATCACAAAGCCATGATTGTTGGGGTGATGGCGATGCGTGAAGGTATAAATCCGCAGTTGATTCGCTATCGTTTAGAGGGGATGGATTTATGAGTAGTCAGCACGGCCCAGACCGTCACCGCTGGCTTATTTCTTATGCGGATTACATGACCTTGTTATGCGCATTTTTTATTATGCTGTATAGCGTTGAGTTATTAGATGAAAACCAATATAAAGCAGTGCAAGAGGCACTCGATGGTATGTTTACTACCAGTTCTCAGCAACTGCTTCCTCAGCCTGAATCCGCGACGACAGTTTTAGAAGATAATAATGGCATGATGCCGCTTTATCAAACCATTACCCAGCAGCTACAAGTTTTTATCGATAGCAACGAATTGATCATCGAACAAGAGGGTGAGTGGGTAAAAATACGTATAAAAGCGGATACATTATTTCCTGCAGGTGGTTGGGAAATAAGCGATGAAATGATGGATATTATTGAAAAACTAGCCATTACGATTCGGCCTATCCCTAATGAAATTAATATAGCAGGGCATACGGATGATGTGCCCATTAGCACTGAATCGATTGTTAGTAATTGGGATTTATCCGCTCTGCGAGCAGTGGCTGTGGTTCGTGCTTTTGAGTTATTTGGTATTGCGCCACAACGCATGGCCGCGATGGGATTTTCTTATCATCAGCCCATTTTTCCTAATAACAGTGACGAGCATCGCTTGGCAAATCGCCGTGTGGAAATATTAATTAAGCAGGGCACTATTAATCAGCCTTGGGCGAGAGAAGAAAATATTGAATAAACATAAAGTATTGAATGAGCATAAAAATTGCAGTGTTTTTATATTATCTCTCTCGGTGTCAAAATAAGGATAGCGAAACGTGCGAATTTGGTCGATAGCAAATCAAAAAGGCGGTGTAGGCAAAACAACCTCAGTAGTATCACTGGGTGGTTTGTTGGCCGAACGAGGTGCCCGTGTATTATTAATCGATTTAGACCCACATGGCTCTTTAACCAGTTACTTCCGCTATGACCCTGATAGCCTTGAGACTAGTTTATACGACTTGTTTTTTAATCAACGCTGTAAAGACCTCGATTTTATTCATAAAGTAATCTGTCCGACATCTCGCAAAGGCGTCGATCTTTTGCCAGCAACGACAGCACTTGCCACCTTAGAGCGGCAAGTTAGCGGTCAAGATGGCATGGGATTAGTATTGGCGAAAACATTGGCCCAACTATGGGATGATTATGATTATGCGCTATTGGATACTCCGCCAATTTTAGGTGTCTTATTAGTGAATGCGTTAGCGGCTTGTCAGCGTTTGGTTATTCCAACGCAAACAGAGCACTTAGCGTTAAAAGGTTTAGAGCGCATGGTGCATACCCTTAAAATGGTGATGTCATCACAAAACCGACAGCTGCCCTATACTATCGTGCCGACGTTATTTGATCGCCGTACACATGCATCGATGACAACGTTAAAAGAAATGCGCCAACTTTATCCTGATCATGTTTGGCAAGAAGCGATTCCGATTGATACTAAACTTCGTGATGCCAGTCATGAAGGGTTATTTCCTAATGAAATGGATAGCCTATCGCGAGGCGTGCGTGCTTACCGCCACTTATTAGCGGAGCTGGATCAAGGACAGGAGGTGAAGCATGAGCGGACTATCGCACAATAATCAAAGCAGAATTACAGGTTATCTAGATACTTTATTAGTTGACCACTCCCTTTGGGATGCAAAACTATCCCTTGCAATGAACCCTCCTATTCGCCCTTTGAATACGATTGCGGAAGGGAAGTATTTATTAGCGACAGACAGCTTTGGTTGTGGCTCAAAAACTAAAAAATACATTCACTTATTAAACGGTTTAAGTATCGTGCGCCAGCTGCCAGCATCGCGTTTAAAAGCGAGTATATTACAAAGCTGCTCGCCTCTTGCCTCTGAGGCAATGTGTTGTGACTAAGCAGGGAGATATTCGGCCTCTGGCGACTGCAACAAAAACAAATGTTGTTGAAGGGGTTTTACAAAACTATCTTGATCAGTTGCTAGTAACTGCGACCCAGCCACAGCAAATCGAAAAAACTATAGTTATTCCTGAAGACTTAGAAAGCTCGGTTGATTCTGCAGAAGTTGATCCTGCTAGTGTTGAAGCTATTGAGATTTCGGCTGTTAAAATTTCTTCTGTTGAAACCCCTGTAGAGATTAAAGAAAAAACCGAAGTAGAGGTAGAAGTAGAGACCGAAGTAGAGGTTGAGAGCGCTCAAGTTGAGTTAATCGCGATAGATCAGCCAGCAGCGAAACTTATCGATAAAGAATCGTGGTCGAGTCAAGGGGTTGAGTGTCTAGTCTTTAGTGTCTGCGGTTTAAAACTTGCGGTGCCTTTGCTGTATTTGGGCGGGGTGCATGAAGTTGGAGCGGATGATGTTAAGCCTCTAATAGGACAGCCTAATTGGTATCTTGGCATGGTTCATAGAGATGAACAAAATTTACAGGTTATTGATACCGCAAGCTTTATTATGGCGGAACGGAACCAATCATTAGCCGAGCAAGGCTATAAATATCTGATTCAATTAGAAAAGTCACCTTGGGCGATTGCCTGCCAATCGATTGACGATACGGTTCGGCTTGAGGCGTCAGAAATTAAATGGCGTGGTGACCGTGGCAAGCGAGCTTGGCTTGCGGGTACCGTGATTGAAAAGATGTGTGCCTTGATCGATGTATCAGGGCTATTGCAGCGAGTTGAGTCGAGTAGTAAGCCTGTTTAAATTTATTTAATTTTAAGCTGGTACACTTTGTGCTCTCTACTATAGTTAAGGAAGGTACAACACGTTTTTTGACGCAAGCCAATTAATCTGGCCTTTCTAGTGAGGAAGTTTTATGTCCGCCAATGCCACGAAAAGTGCAGAGGATCCGATTTTACAGTGGGTGACCTTTCGGTTAGAGAATGAGTCCTACGGTATTAACGTGATGCAAGTGCAAGAAGTTTTACGCTATACAGAGATAGCCCCAGTTCCTGGAGCGCCTCCGTATGTTTTAGGGATCATTAACCTTCGAGGAAATGTTGTTACTGTTATTGATACGCGATCGAGATTTGCGTTGCCCAATGCCGAAACAACAGATCAAACTCGAATTGTGATCATCGAAGCGGAAAATCAAGTCGTAGGCATTCTGGTAGATGCGGTGGCTGAGGTTGTTTATTTACGTCAGTCTGAAATTGAAACCACTCCGAATGTCGGCAATGATGAAAGTGCTAAATTTATTCAGGGTGTTTGTCATAAAAACGACGAACTATTAATCCTGGTTGATTTAGAAAAGCTGATGTCCGATGAAGAGTGGATGGAAATTTCTGGTGTTTAGCCAGAAATAGGAGTTTGAAGCATGTTGTCTTTATCGTCATTTTCGATGATTCACTGGTTATTAATCAGTAATGGAATGTTATTACTTGCTACAGTTGCTGGTTTTGTTTTAGTGAAGAGAAAATATCAAAGTGATTTACAGTACTGGCAACAGCAAACTCAAAAATTAAGGCATGATTTTGAAGCAATGAGCAAAAGTACCTTTGGTATTGGTCGCTGCGTGAAAAAGTTAGAGCAACGTTTGGTTGAGAGTGAGCGCAAACCTGCGTTAGCTTCATCAGATGAAGCTCTTTATCAGCAAGCGCAGCGCTTGGTGGGGATGGGAGCTTCTGCGGATGATCTTGTTTCTAGCTGTGGTGTCGCACGCGCAGAAGCTGAGCTGTTAGTCTCTATGAATCGTCAAGTAGCCCATTAAGCTGGGCTTGCTTTACTCATTTTAGCGTTATTCTTTTTTAATTCATTCAGTTGCTTTTTATTACAAAAAGATCCGAGTTGAAAGCTCAAGTCTTCCTATACTTGTTTTAGACAAGATTTTTAGACAGGTTTTAACTAGGAGATAATTTATGAAAGGGCTGGTAACAGTATTTTCATCTGCTTTGATCACGTTCTTTATAGCATTGACGCTTCAGCATTCTGATAACGCTGGAGCCAATACTCACTGGTTAGCGAGTCAAATATACAGCGCGGCTTTTAATGATGTCTCCCCTGGGTTCGATGACCTGTATGTAATTAAAACTCAAGATAAGGGGCGGGAGATCATTATTTATTGCAATACTACCTACTGCTACAAAAACCGTAATGCGATTATGACCAGCTAGTTGGATGCTCTTTCGCTTCTCTCTATTAATTGAATTATTTAGCTAACAAGATGAATCTTGCAAGACATTAACCTTATAGGCCAGTATATTTAACCTCGAGACAGTTCGATAAAGAGTATCCTGAGTTGAAGACAGTATCAGTTATTTGGGTAAAGGGTTTGTTGCAAGCGGCAAGCTTGCAAGGGGTGAGTGAAGAAACTGTTCTAGCGGCGGCAGGCTTGCCTGAAGAGACTTTATCGATAGTAGGTGGCCGTATAAGCCTAACTGATACTCTGCTCTTGTGGCGGGCTGCAGAATCACTCAGTAACGATCCCTTATTTGGTTTCCATATGGGCCAATCCTTACAACCGACTCAATTCCAGCTCATTGCCTTTACTATGCTGAGCAGTGAAACCTTAGCCAGTGCAGTGAATAAAATTCTAAAATATCAGCGCTTGATTAGCGATGGTGGTGCATTTTCTTTAATCTCTCAGAGTCAAACCAGCGCACTTGTTTACCGTCCAACAGTGGCTGATTTTAGTTATCATCAAATTGATGCTGTGATTGCGGCGGTGGTGAACTTCACACGCTGGCTGCTGGGACGCGAAGATGCTGTTTTGGAAATCCATGTACAGCATGATGTTCAGTCAGGCTTAGAGCGCTATCAAAATTTTTATCAAGCCCCCGTTTTATTCAACCAAGCTGATAATTGCATTGTTTTTGATCGTGTCTTATTAGAACAACGCTTATCTGGTTATGACCCGAATCTTGCGGCAATACACGAGCAGATGGCTGATGGCCAGCTTGAGCGTTTATTAGAACCGAGTATTATTGCCCAAGTACAAGAGCAGCTTATTGCATCCGAACCTGATGTGAGTCGTGATGAAGTTGCTAAAAAAATGGCGATGAGCGGGCGTAGTTTGCAGCGAAAACTGCAGCAAGAAGGCAGTAGTTTTCAGCAGTTGTTTGATGAATTTCGTCATCAGCGCAGTTTATTGCTGCTGCAAGATAATCAGCTTTCTTTGGCTGATATAGGGCTGAGGTTAGGCTTTGCTGAAAACAGTACTTTTTATCGCGCTTTTAAGCGTTGGCAGGGAGTCACGCCAGGA
>Ga0105356_10004804_pt1 | contig 13001 bp, 10 predicted proteins | sample GOMGulsemesocosm_3_FD_83502 | JGI IMG/M metagenome (GOLD analysis project Ga0105356, IMG submission 83502) | Methane-oxidizing microbial communities from mesocosms in the Gulf of Mexico - GOM9D Gulf of Mexico | ecosystem: Environmental > Aquatic > Marine > Cold seeps | place: Gulf of Mexico...
CCCCCTGCTAGAATAGCGCCAATTATATTATCTCTATTTTACGGAAACCTTTAATCATGCGTACCAGTCAATATTTACTGTCTACTCTTAAAGAAACACCTGCTAGTGCAGAAGTTATCAGTCATCAATTGATGTTACGAGCTGGACTTGTTCGTAACCTTGCCTCTGGTTTATATACCTGGTTACCTACTGGTTTACGTGTACTAAAAAAAGTAGAAAACATTGTACGTGAAGAAATGCAACGTGCTGGTGCTAACGAAGTACTAATGCCTATGGTTCAGCCTGCGGATTTATGGGAAGAGTCAGGTCGTTGGGATGACTACGGACCAGAGCTACTGCGTTTAAACGACCGTCATAAGCGTCCTTTTGTTTTAGGACCTACACATGAAGAAGTTATCACTAAATTAGTGGGTAATGAACTTAATAGTTACAAGCAATTACCGTTAAGTGTTTTCCAAATCCAAACTAAATTCCGTGATGAAATTCGTCCACGTTTCGGTGTGATGCGTGGTCGTGAGTTCTTAATGAAAGATGCATACTCTTTCCATTTAGAAGATGAATGTTTAGAAAAAACTTATCAAATTATGTTTGATGCTTATTGTCGCATCTTTGAACGATTAGAATTAGATTTCCGTCCAGTTATTGCCGATACCGGCTCAATTGGCGGTGAACAATCACATGAGTTTCATGTACTAGCCGACTCAGGTGAAGATGATATCGCCTTTAGTGACGGTAGTGATTTTGCTGCTAACATTGAAAAGGCCGAAGCATTAGCCCCTAACGGCGAACGTGCAGAGCCAGCTCAAGATATCGAAACAGTAGAGTTAAAACTTGAGCGTTTAATAAAAACAAATGAGTTAGATATCAAAACTAGCGTTAAAACGATTTTAGTACTTGGCGCATCTGAAGAAGGCGAGGCAGAGAAATTTGTTGCGCTTGTGCTTAGAGGCGATCATGAACTCAATGAAGTTAAAGCTGAGAATTTAGCCGGGGTTGCTTCTCCGTTAACATTAGCAACTGATGAACAGGTATCTGAAGTTGCGAACTGTCACAGAACGTCATTAGGACCTAAAGGTTTATCTGTTGAGGTTATCGTCGACCGTAGTGCCGCTCACTTAAGTGATTTTGTTTGTGGTGCTAATGTAAATAACCAATCTTTTACTGGTGTTAACTGGCAACGTGATTGTGGTGAAATAAAGGTACAAGATATACGTAACGTTGTAGCTGGCGATCCTAGCCCATGTGGTCAAGGTAACATCGAGATAAAACGTGGTATCGAAGTTGGTCATATTTTCCAATTAGGCCGAAAATATGCAGAAGCAATGAATTGTGCGGTGCTTAATGAAGGCGGCAAAAACCAAACATTAACTATGGGTTGTTATGGTATTGGTGTTTCTCGTATTGTTGCAGCTGCCATTGAACAAAACCATGATAAGTATGGTATTAAATGGCCGAAAGCGATTGCTCCATTTCAAGTCGCTATTGTACCTATGAACATGGCAAAATCTGCTCGTGTTAAAGAGACTGCTGAAGCCTTATATCAAGATTTACTACAATCAGGCATCGAAGTATTATTTGATGACAGAAAAGAACGCCCAGGTGTAATGTTTGCTGATCACGAATTAATGGGCACTCCATTATTATTGATTGTTGGTGAACGTAATTTAGATGCGCAACAAGTAGAACTTAAAAATCGCATTACTGGCGAAAAATCATTAATCGCGATTGATGATGTTATGACCCTGTTCAAATAGATCACTAACTAAATGATTAGCTAAAGTTTCTTTAGTTAAAGAATACTTATATAAAAAGGAGCTTAAGCTCCTTTTTTGTTTTTATTAACTTGTTCCGTTTTGATTAGCCCTATCGGCCCGGCTCTAAACCATCATACCTAGGTAGCTCTGCATCAAGATCTTCCCAACTCGCTTTTGAGCTCACAAAGTTATGGGAAATAGGCCGCTCAGTTATCTCTGAATCCAATATACCTAAACGTATCCTCAAGCGAGATGGATCGTCCATATTAGAGCTATAAACCGGAGAGCCACACTTTTTGCAAAAGTGCCTATTACGTCCAGGTTTAAAAGAAAAAGTTGTTAAGCTGGATTCACCTAAAATAATTTCAAAATCGGCGGTATTAATAAAGCCATTAGTGGCATAAGCTGTGCCGCTATTTTTACGACACAATGAGCAATGACAATGAATAATATCACTTATTGCCCCCTTAATTTGAACTTGAACTTCACCACATAAACATTTACCGAGATACATACCCTAAATCCTTTATTTTATACTGTTAAATAGTTAAACAATTAGCCAAGCCCATAATCACGTTCGACTTTTGAAATTCTAACTTTAAATGATTGATACCACTTATTACGGCCCGTCTTTTGCGCTTCAAGGTGTTCAGCATTGGCCTTCCATTGCTTAATCGACTCAAGATCTGACCAATAGGAAACAGTAATGCCAAGCTCTTCTCTTGCTGACTCAGCACCTAGAAAACCTGGCTGTTGCTCTGCAAGTTCAACCATTCTGTTTGCTGTTGCATCATAACCATTATCTCCCACAGTGCGAGTAGAAGTAAATATGACTGCATAATAAGGAGGCGGCGGTGTTTTCGAAATCAATGACATGAAAGTTCCTTTGTGTTCAGTATGATTATTATCATCTAAGTAGATATCTAAGAGATATCCTGCCAATAATCTAACACTTTTTTCGAACTCTCGGCACCAGCAAATCTGCCGGATCCCTTGTTTGGTAGATTAATATGCCTTTTGTGCTGAAATTAATACAAATAATCATTAAAAAACACCTAATTAAGGCTTTCAAATCACTTCAATATTGGCAACAATAAGTTAATTATTTTTCTATTCATTTACCTAAGAAGTTGCCCTCTCATGAAAGCTATTACCAAGTCATCTAAATTAAACAATGTTTGTTACGATATTAGAGGGCAAATAGCAGCCGAGGCCAAACGCTTGGAAGATGAAGGCCATAAAATCCTTAAACTAAATATTGGTAACCCTGCTCCTTTTGGATTTGAGGCACCTGATGATATTTTAAAAGATGTTATTCATAACTTACCGAGCTCACAAGGTTATGCTGAGTCAAAAGGCATTTATTCAGCTCGTGTTGCCGTAATGCAATACTTTCAACAGCAGGGCATTAAAGATGTTGGTGTTGAAGATATTTTTATTGGTAATGGTGTTAGTGAGCTTATTGTTATGGCTATGCAAGGCCTACTTAATAATGGTGATGAAGTATTAATTCCAGCGCCTGATTACCCTTTATGGACAGCGGCAGTATCACTCTCTGGTGGCAACCCAGTACATTACCATTGTGATGATGAAAATTTTTGGTATCCAAATATTGATGATATGGAAGCTAAAATCACTAACAAAACCAAAGCCATTGTTTTAATCAATCCAAATAATCCAACTGGTGCGGTTTACCCTGAAGAAGTATTGCAAGGAATTATTGCTCTTGCCCGCAAGCATGACTTAATTATTTTTAGTGATGAAATCTACGATAAGATATTATTTGATCAAGCTAAACATATTCCAACCGCAAGTTTGGCACAAGATGTTTTGATCATTACCATGGGCGGTCTCTCTAAAAACTATCGTATTGCAGGTTTTAGAGCTGGTTGGATGGTGCTCTCAGGTCCTAAACTTCATGCTGAAGATTATATAGAAGGCTTGACTATGCTCTCTTCAATGCGCCTATGTGCCAATGTGCCCTGCCAGCATGCCATTCAAACAGCTCTTGGTGGTTACCAGAGTATTAATGAATTAATTGAAGGTGATGGCCGTTTATTAAAGCAACGTAATGTCGCAGTTAAAATGATTAACGATATTGATGGCTTATCTTGCCACCCTGCAATGGGCGCCTTATACCTTTTTGTTAAAGTCGATAATAAAAAGTTTAATGTCACCAGTGATGAAAAAATGATCTTGGACTTACTTAAGAAAGAGAAAATATTACTAGTACATGGCCGCGCATTTAATATTAAAGAGCACAATTATTTCCGCTTAGTCTTTTTACCTCATGTAGATGAACTCATTCCGGCATTGGAAAAACTCAAAGCTTTCTTTGCTACTTATAAGCAAGTTAATACTGTTGAGGCGTCTACGTAATTGGCCTTTACTGATAGTCGAGTATTTTAAAAGATAGTTAAGACAGCTAAGACGATAATTACAACACAAGGAATCAAGATGCAAAGCTCTTTTTTGGCATGGATGTTACGTATGCCTTTGATCAAACGCTGGTCATTAATGTTCTGTGTTAAACCTGAAAATATTGCAGAGCACTCTCACCAAGTCGCTATTGTTGCTCATTTACTGGCGGTTATTAAGAATAAGAAGTTTAATGGCAATATTAATGCTGATAAAATTTCAACCATTGCTATGTACCATGAAGCCAGTGAAACTCGCTATGGTGATATAGTAAATCCAACAAAGTACGCTAATAAAGCTATTGCACGTGAATTTAAAAAAATCGAATTGTTAGCTGAGCAAGAATGTCTATCATCGCTACCTGACGAATTCCAAGAAATATTCAGTGATATAATTGTCCAGGATAATGTTGCAGAAGAGTATAAAGCAATAGTAAAAGCAGCTGATATTATTGTTGCATATATCAAAGCTCTTGATGAAATTAAGCATAAAAACCCTGAGTTTGACCATGTAGAGCAACGCTTAGCTATCAGGATCAAAGCGTTAAAAGAAAATATGCCCGAAGTTGAGTATTTTCTAGAGACCTTTATGACTGCTTGTTTGGCAACTGTTGATAAATTATCACAAGACTCTTTATCACAGGGCTAATACTTACGAGATTAGTACTTACGAGATTAGTGATTGGAGTCATTATGATCAGGGTATTGCGCTCTTACTTCTAGAAACTCATCAAAGTTATCAACGATAATATTGACAAGCTCAGCCTCAAATTTTATTGCCCTTTGAGATAATAAAAACTCTTTTATCTTATCCGATGACCAAGGCTCTTTATAACAACGTTTTGAGCCTAAAGCATCAAACACATCAGCTACCGCCATAATACGCGCCTCAATTGGTATTTGTTCACCTGCTAACCCTTCTGGATAACCACTACCGTCCCAATTTTCATGGTGATAATGGGCAAGTCTTGCAGCGAGTTTAGAAACACTTACCGTTGATTTTTCTAAAATATCCCCGCCAATTTGAGCGTGAGATTTCATTATTTCCCAATCTTCTCCTTCGAGCTTTCCTGGCTTATGGAGAATATGCTCAGGGATAGCTATTTTGCCTAAGTCATGCAATGGCGCAGCTAAACGAATCGCCTCGACAAAACTTTCCTCTAAGCCTAGTTTTTTGGCAAGCATTTCGCAAATAATAGCAACTCGACGAACATGAGCTCCCGTTTCTTTGCTACGCGCCTCAACGGCTTCACCAACAATAAATAACAATTCTTTTTGTGTCTTTTCAATTTCTTTTTGCTTAGTTAAACTTTCTAGAATTAAAGCAACATTGGTGGCAAAAAGCTCTGCTAGACTGGCCTTAAAGTGTTCATTATCATCTTCAAATTCAATATAAAGTACAGATGCCGCATTATCTGATCCCTGATAATAGCCAACAAAACAGTTATCATCTCGATAATGACTGCGATCAGCAAAAACCTGCATAATTCGCGCCTTAACTTGCTCATTAATTGCAGAGGTTTCTAAAGAGTCAGACTCACAAACATATTTACCAGTACAAGCAATAATAGAGCTGGTGGACTTTTGGGTAAAGTCTACCTGAGTTCGAGCTATATATAGTGCCGAGCTTTCAACATTCATTAAGGCAAGTAAGTGATTAAGCGCTGCTGAGCCAAAATTCTTTAACTGATTAATTTTCAAAAGATCATGGGTAGCTTCAATAAGTTTTTTAAAAGCATCTAGACTACGCTGGATAGTCATAATGTCACGATAAGCACGAATGCTCGCGTACACTGTCGTGATCATTTTATTGGCGGTAAAGTCAGTTTTTTCTTTATAATCATTAATATCAAATTCTTTAATTACTTTTGCTTCGGGGGCTGAGCCTGCCTGACCTGTTCTTAGAACTAAACGAATTGCCTGGTTCTTATGCTCTTTTCTTATCCATTCAACTAACTCTAAACCAGCATGGTCGGTCTCCATGACAACATCGACAAACGCCATACAAAATGAGTTATCATTAAGCATAATATCTTTGGCTTGTTGACTAGAAAAAGCAGAGACTATATCTAATTTTCTATGCTCTATTTCTGCATCCGCGAGTACAAGTTTGGTAACTTGATGAACAGACTCATCATCATCAATAACTAAAATACGCCAAAATTTGTCAGACTTATTTTGATCGTCATTGGTTTCTTCTTCAACTTCGTCTTGAAAAATAAAGTTACTCATTGATGTCTATTTTGTTAGTGAAACCCTAATATTAGTGTAATTCAGAACAGTTAAATTACTAGGAAGATTACAAAATATTCTATTTTGTTGGATACTGGCCTCATTAACGATAATGATCACTTCTGCTGATAATAGTTACTTAAGTATCGAGCAAAAAAAAACGGCCTAAGCCGTTTTCTTCAATATACTCTAATGTTAGTGAAACTGGTTCACAACTTTAATTACAATATCATTCAATGTTGCTGAAGGTGACTCTTTATCATCTGAAGTTAAGCGCTTAGTCGCCCAACCATGCCATACTGGCTGGTGTGTTTTAACATCATAGATATCAATCGCTAATTTTCCTTCAGTATACTGTCTTACACTAGTTTCAGTACCCATAGACATTGAACCATAATAACCACGGCCGCCGTAATAACCACGGCCCCAACCAAAGCCAGTGTTGTATGTCGCAGGGTAGCTATTCACTTTAATCTTATCTCGGCTTCCTACCGTATAAGAAATAGTAAAATCAGCATTTTCCGCATCATCGACTAATTGATAGCCTTTAGCTATAAAAGCTTGTTCAATGCTGTCATCAACTCGTTCTTTCATCACAGGATTAATATCAACAGGTGGCGCCATGATTTTTCCTTTAGTGAGCCAAGCAAAAGTCTTATAGTTGATAGTTTCAATTTCGGTATTTTTATCAAAGTCGACTTTAGCTGAATGTGTTGCACAACCGGCCGTTAAAGCAATTAAGCCAGTGATAATTAATAATTTAATAGGGTTCATATCTGTTCCATTTTTGAATGCAGAGCAATTGATTTAATCTATCGCCTGATGATAAATACTTAAGATAATATAAATCATAATTACTTACTAATATAGTCAAAACAGTGATTTAAATTGTTTCCAACTGCTACCAGCTCAGGGCAAGGTTTAAATTAACTGCCAGTCAATACTTATTAGAAATAATAACAGCCACTTTTTTGCTTGTTTTGTATTTATTGGTTGACACGAGCATCTAAAGCCTTTAAAAATAGGGGTAATAAAATATTTAAGTTTTTGCTGGTTTATATGATTTTTAAAACAATAACTCTCAATGTCGTCCTCTTTGTCGTAGTGGTGCTTTCATCACTAGCGGGGATAACTTGTGCTTAGCAAAAACGTTTAAGTAAGATTATCAAGAAACCCTCGCTCTATATTAGACCGAGGGTTTTTTATTGGTTAAAAATTAATTCAACTTTCAAAAAACAAACTTTATTTTCAATAAAACAGATTAAAAAATCAAGGTGATGGCATGACAACAGAGCTTTTTAATGGTGCAGAGATGGTAGTAAAATCATTATCCGCACTAAAAGTTAAATACATTTTTGGTTATCCCGGTGGCTCAGTATTAGATATTTATGATGCTATCTTTCAACAAGACGAAATTGAGCATATTCTAGTACGTCATGAACAGGCTGCTACTCATATGGCTGACGGCTATACTCGAGCAACAGGCGAAGTCGGTGTTGTATTAGCCACTTCAGGCCCTGGCGCTACAAACTGTGTTACAGGTATAGCAACTGCCTACATGGACTCCATTCCTATGGTAGTTCTTGCTGGACAAGTTGCCAGCTCACTTATTGGCAATGATGCTTTTCAAGAAACTGATATCGTTGGTTGTACCCGCCCTATTATCAAACACAGTTTTAACTGTCGTAGCTTAGCTGACATTCCAGATGCCATTGCTAAAGCTTTTTATTTAGCAAATACCGGACGACCTGGCCCTGTGGTGGTGGAACTACCTAAAGATATTCTAATCCCTCAAAATAAGGGACCATTTAGTATTAATACCGATATAAAAATGCGCTCTTATAACCCGAATATTAAAGGTCACCCTAAACAAATTAAAAAAGCAGCACAAACCATTGCCAGCGCTAAAAAATTAGTGGTTTACTCTGGTGGCGGTATTGTTATATCAGACTCAGCTGAATTACTAACAACCTTGGTCGAAACACTCAAAGCACCAGTAACAAATACCTTGATGGGCCTTGGTGGTGTGCCTGGAACTCATGAGCAATTTATCGGCATGCTAGGAATGCATGGCACGCTTGAAGCGAATAAAACCATGGCAAATGCTGATGTTATTTTAGCCCTAGGGGTTCGATTTGATGACAGGGTAACGAATAATGTCGAAAAATTCTGCCCTAATGCCACCATAATTCATGTCGATATTGATCCAACGTCAATTTCCAAAACCATTAATGCCCATGTCCCGGTTGTTGGCTTAGTCGAAATAGTTATGCAACAGCTTATCGATGAATTGAAAGAAATCAACTTTACTCCTGATGAAGAAGCATTAAGTCTATGGTGGCAGCAAATTAACTTATGGCGAAATGTAAAAAGCTTAAGTTATAAACAGGATAAGAATGAAAAAATCAAACCACAGCGTGTGGTTGAAGCCATGTATAAGATAACCAATGGTGAAGCATATGTTTGCTCAGATGTTGGTCAGCATCAAATGTTTGCAGCACAACATTACCCCTTTGCTAAACCACGCCAATGGATTAACTCTGGTGGATTAGGCACTATGGGCTTTGGTTTACCCGCAGCTATGGGTGTTAAATTAGCCTTCCCTGATAAACATGTTATTTGCATTACGGGTGACGGTTCAATTCAAATGAACATTCAAGAGCTTTCTACTTGCTCTCAATATAACTTACCAGTGGTGATTGTTACCTTAAATAACCGCTCACTTGGCATGGTACGACAATGGCAAGACATGGTTTATGGTGGTCGTCATTCATCATCTTACATGGAGTCTTTACCTGACTTTATTAAAATAGCTGAAGCTTACGGTCATGTAGGTATTCAAATTGATACCTTAGATGAGTTAGAAGAAAAGTTAACCCAAGCATTCAATATCAAAGATAGGCTAGTTTTTGTCGATGTTATGGTTGACGAAAAAGAGCATGTTTACCCTATGCATATTCGCACAGGGGCAATAGATGAAATGTGGTTAAGTAAAGGAGTTAAAGCATAATGCGTAGAATATTAGCAATTTTGATGGAAAACGAGCCCGGCTCATTATCACGTATCGTCGGATTATTCTCCCAACGTGCTTATAACATTGAAAGCTTAACTGTTGCACCTACTGATGATACCAGCTTATCCCGTATGACCATTGCTACTAAAGGTGATGACAAAGTATTAGAGCAGATAGTAAAACAAGTAAATAAGCTTATTGATGTTATTAAAATTACAGATATCACAGATAGAAAACATATTGAGCGTGAATTACTGTTAGTAAAAGTAGTCGCCATGAATGACAAGTCACGCACTGAAGTAAAACGTATTACTGATATTTTTCGTGGCAACATTATTGATATTGGCAAGCAAGTTTATACGGTGCAGCTAACAGGTGACGCTGATAAGCTCAATGCCTTTATTGATGCTTTACAGAATGAAACTGAAATCATTGAATCGGCACGCTCAGGCTGTGTAGGTATGGCACGTGGAGATAAAGCACTGAGGATTTAATAAAAAGTGACGTAAATACCTATACAAGTGAAACTAAAAAAGAGGCGTAAAGCCTCTTTTTTAGTTTTCGCAATAATGCGCTAAAGTTTAACGATATTATCTAGCATACCAACAATAGACGGGTGATACCCCGAGCGTGCTACCTGATAGATATCTTTAGCTAGGTCTACATAACCGGCATCATATAAGCTTTTATACAATGGACGCACAAATTTACCGCGACCAATTTCTTTTAAATAACTATCAACAGCGGGAAGAACCACTTGATAGTTATTTCGAATAGCGACAGTAAACCATGCAAACGCAATTTCTGCATTTTTTGACTGTGTTAAATTAAAACAAACATCTAAATCTTGTAACTGCGCTTGCGATAATGTCTGTGGTAAAGTAGTTAAAAAATATTGCCAATGATGTACTGACCAGCTTGATGCTTCAAGCTCATTGCCGCTCGCATTGTTAACTGATAGCCAATGCTTTTGGCTGTTTATAACCTTGTTTAAACTTGTTGATGTGGGCGGCACAAACCAGCTTGGCATACCTACGCCATGTATCCATTCGAGTAGTTCAGCTTCAGTTATTTTATCACTATGATCAATTAATAAGGTTTCTTTCGCATATGCAATAAAGTCCTCAGTGGTGATTGCTTTAAAGGAGAAGTGCTGCACATAGGTGATTAAGAATTCATCAAAGTCGGAACGGCCTAATCGGCGTTCTAAATCATGTACAAACATCGAGGCTTTATCATAGGTAAAACGGTCAAAGGCATTGTTTGGATCTTCGTTTTGAACATTGGCCGTTACCGTTTGCTTTTCAACAGGCATGATTTTAAATTCTTCTAACAAGCGACCATATTCTAATACAACTTCTAACTCCGCCATTTCCCTGCCGTATACAGCTTCGACAATGCGGTTAGTAAAGTAGGTTGTGAAACCCTCATTAAGCCATAAGTCACGCCAAGTTGCATTGCTTACTAAGTTACCTGTCCAAGAGTGGGCTAGTTCATGAGCAACGGTTGAAACAAGGCTTTTATCGCCAGCAATTAAAGTAGGTGTCATAAAGGCTAAACGTGGATTTTCCATGCCGCCAAAAGGAAAACTAGGTGGTAATACAATCATATCGTATCGGCCCCAGCGGTATGGACCGAGCAAACTCTCGGCAATTTCAATCATTTTCTCTGTGTCTTCAAACTCTTTTGCACATGCAGCTAGCATGCTTGGTTCGGTATAAACACCACTACGTTCACCTATAGATTGAAAAGATAAATCACCACAAGCAATAGCCATAAGATGTGTAGGAATAGGCTCTGCCATGCGAAACATAAAGGCACCATTTAATTCTACATCGGCATTATTCTCTGCGCTCATCACTACACGCATACCCTGTGGTGCCATGATCTTAGCATTAAAGGTAACACGTGCCTTTGGACTATCTTGTAGCGGGATCCAGCTACGAGCATTAATGGGCTGGGATTGACTAAATAAGTAAGGTAATTTTTTACCTGATGTTTGTGCTGGTGTTAACCACTGTAGACCTTCAGCCTGAGGGCTGGTTTTATAATAAATCTTAACCCAAGTATCATCACCGATTAAATCAATAACCAAACGACTTCCTAAAATCGTATTCGCTTCATCTAATTGAAAGCTTAACGTTTGCCCTTGACTGTTTTCAATGCGTTCAATACTTAAGTCGCGAGTATCGAGTATTAACTGCTGAGCTAAGTTTTCTGCTTGGTGTTCTATTGCTAGGTTTACATAGCCCGATAAATGCTTTTGTTCAAAGCTAATAGCTAGAGCTAAGTCAAAGTGCGTTACTTTAACTTCATGTGTATTAGCATAAGAGTGGTAATCACGGGTAAAATCAAATTGGCTCATGAAATCAATGTCCGATAAACTGAAAATAAATTAAAAATATAAAATAAACTAATGAAATGAATAACAAGAAAGGCCTGATATAATTCAGGCCTTCCCAAAATGAACTACAAACTCTGTATCGTTGTTTCTTTTTGATTTTCTTGACTGTTTGATACTTCTTTTTGTAAACGGTATACCCACTTAGCATATAAATAAATACCGACACCTGAAGCTGCACCTACAGTAGCAATAATGTACCACGCCATGCCTATGTTATTTGCTTGATAGAGTGTATCGGTAAGTAATTGTGCCGGTTTGCCAGTGAAACTGACTAAGGTATCAAAAGCTTCACCATTTTTTATCGCTGCTATTTTATCAGCAGCCATACCAAGCTGTTCTAAATACTCTTTAGATAAACGGTCTTTTGATGCATATATATCATATAGCCATGGGCCTAACTTACCTTCTAAGGTCCAGCCGATGCCTTGCGGCAACATAACAAAACCTAAATACATGGCTTTTTTATCTGCTGGCGCGATATTACCCATAAACTCACCCTTTTTTGGGCTCAGTAACATTTCACCTAAGCTAAACACCGCAATAGCGATTAACATGGCCCAAGCCATCGGGCTAAAACCAACAAGTGCCATTGCTAAGCAACATAAGATGCAGCCAACTAACATACTGCTTAAAATTCTAAACTTTGCCGTTAAACCCGCAACAAGAAAACAGGTTGTTGCAATCATTAAGAAATTCACACTCATCAGATATTCAGGCATCACTTTTGTGCCCGCATGATCTAAACCAAGTAATCCTATCCATACCGGGTTCTGTGTACCGCCAGCTCCAAATAAATCAGTAACAATAGTACTGGTATTTACCCAGTCTTCGATATGTTTTGGTAATACATCAAACATGGCATTGAACATAAACCAGAAGCCAGAAAAGGCAAACATGTAACCTAAAACAAGCGGTTTAGTGGCTTCACGAAAAGAGTCTCTCCACAGCGCAGTTTGTTTTATTTCGCCTGATTTAATTTTGGCTTTTTTCGCTAAGCGCTCTTCCCTACCTGGCTCCTTATACATTAATAATAAAATAAAGTTTAAGGAGATAATCGCTGCACAGGTATAAAACAACGAATTCCAGCTAAGTTGACGTAATTGCACTGCAATTAACGGCCCTAACCAACCGCCAATATTCACCAATTGGTAAAAAATTCCCCACGCCATAGTGCTATTTTC
>Ga0105356_10004807_pt1 | contig 12993 bp, 11 predicted proteins | sample GOMGulsemesocosm_3_FD_83502 | JGI IMG/M metagenome (GOLD analysis project Ga0105356, IMG submission 83502) | Methane-oxidizing microbial communities from mesocosms in the Gulf of Mexico - GOM9D Gulf of Mexico | ecosystem: Environmental > Aquatic > Marine > Cold seeps | place: Gulf of Mexico...
CCTATTTTTTTAGATTTAGCGTAGAGTAGAGATTCTTTTAAGTGTGGATAGACCAAAGGTTCTGTGAAGGCATATCCTAATTTTGTAGTAGGGAAGAAAAAAGCGATCTCATCTATTATTTTTTTTATCAATTCCAAAGGCATGTTAAGTGGCTTACTTCCTACTAAGTTTTGTGCAAAGTTGGTATCCATATTTTGGGTGCCAACATCACACATTTTACAGTGTAAATTACATACATTGTTCACTCCTAAAATTATCCATTCGGGAGCAAAAAAGTATTTTTGAGGTAAATATTTTTTATTTAATTTCTTTAACAACATGAATATTCAATAGGTATTTAAAAAAGAAAATAAATATACATATATAATCGTTATTTAAAAGTAAAATGATACATATTTTAAATACCAATAATGGAATTGATTTTATCTTTGATGGTTCTTTTTTTAGAAATAGAAGTATAATATTCTTTATAGAGTGTATATTTGTTAGAGAAAAATTATATTTTGGATAAAAAAATCACTCGTGTTTTAATTAAGGGAACGATCATCTCTACTTTAACTTTTTTTTTGCTTGAATTGACTTTGTTTCTATATGTTGAAATTGCAGGATTAAAAATAGAATTGCCAACGTATACTTTTGAAAATACACATAGCTTTTGGTTTGATATAAATAAAGATTTTGGTACAGGGCATTTACCATTGCATTCTTATCGTCAAAAAAAAACTTGTTTTGATGTGTTGTATGAAGCAAACGCTCATGGATTCCGTGATAAAGAAAGACATGTGGTAGCAAAAAAGAACAGAGTACTTACCTTAGGAGATTCTTTTATTGAAGGAATAGGCGTTGGAAGCGATGCGCGTTTATCCAATTTATTAGAGAACGAAACTAATGTTCCGCACCTCAATTTTGGAACAGCAGGTAATTTTGGTCCAACACAATATTTTATGCTATATAAATCTCTTGCTATTCATTATTCGCACGATGCTATTTTGGTAGGGGTGTTGCCTTCTAATGATTTTATTGATGACGATTACGAAATAAATTTAAAAGTAGGTTCTAATAGATATAGACCATTTTTAGATGGTGTTTATCCTAACTATAAAATCGTGTATCATCAGGACAGTTTACACAAGTCTAAAGTAACAGTTCATAAACAACGTTTTATAGGGAAGGTTTTGAAAAATTTCACATATTCTTATAATATGTATTTATATGTAAGAACACAAGTAAGAATGCTGACGTTACCTAAAAAGGAAACCTTAAAAACTAAAGAAGTTCCAAGTTATTTTAATTATACAAAGAAACAGCTAAATCGTATGAAGTTTTCTCTTGAACAAATAAAAGTACTTGCAAAAAACAAACCTGTTATGGTTTTTACAATTCCCAATTATAACGAAATCTTAGAATATCGAAGAAATAAAAAAAACCCTTTGGCTAAAGAGCTAATGAAATTTTGTAGAACAAAAAATATTGAATATTTAGATTTGTTGGAGCCTACAAAATCATTATCTCTAGAAGAGTGTGAAGCTCTTTTTTTATCATGTGATGGCCATTGGAGTGAGGCAGGAAATGCTTACGCAAAAAAACAAATAAAATCATATTTTGAATATTATGAAAAATAAATTCATGTCATTTTTTTTGAGAAAATATATAAATATAATAGGAATATTGTTGCTATGGATTCTACTCATAATTATTATCAATCCTACTGGAGATTTTCCTTTAAATGATGACTGGTGTTATGGGAAATCTGTTAAAACTTTATTAGAAGAAAATTATTTGAAATTATACAATTGGGGAGAAATGACTTTAGTAGCTCATGTTTACTGGGGCTATTTATTTACAAAAGTATTTGGCTTTTCCTTTACGGTATTGCGTTATTCTACTTTGATAATGGCAGGAGCTTCTCTTGTCGGTATTTACCAGCTTTGTAAGGAAGTGAAAATATCGAATAGAATAGCTTTATTATCTACGTTATTATGCATGGTAAATCCAATTTTTATTGGACTTTCTTTCTCGTTCATGACAGATGTTCCATATTATTGTTTGACTATTTGGTCCTTTCTTTATTTTATCAAAGCAATGCAGACAGATAATTGGAAACCGTTGTTGTTGGCAACTATTATTTGTTGTTGGGCTTTTTTAATTCGTCAAATAGCTTTGGTGTTTCCTTTGGCTTGGTTTTTAGCCATAATATTGACTAAAGAAAGAACTCGTAAAGTTATTTTTAAAAGTCTATTCCCGATTCTTGTGTTAACAGTGCTGTATTTTTCGTATACCTATTTTATGACTTCTCAAGGTAAATTACAAGGACGCTATAACGATAGGTTGTTTTTGCTTTTTAATACTATAAAAGGGTTTAATATAAGGACAATAGCCGCTATTTTTTCATACCTTTTAATTGTGTTGACTTATATTGGTTTCTTATTTGCTCCTTTACACCTTTTTTATCTTTTAAAGATTAAGACCAATAAATATGTCATGATTTTTTATACATTTTTGGGAACTTTATTTTTGATATGGTTTGGTAAAACAATACCTAACTTGGATAATGTATGGATAGATTTTGGTATAGGCCCAACTACTTTATATGATTATTATGATAATTTTAAAGAAAATCCATTTTTCCAAGCTCCGGTTTTATTAAGATGGACGATTACTTTTATAGGTGTCTTTTCAAGTATAGCAATACCATTAAGGTTTATGAAGTTCTTTAGAAAAACACCACTGAAAAAAGTACCTGCAATAATAATTTTTTCGTTGGCTTTTGGAATCATTTATGTAGCTCCGTTTCTTATAATTGGAATCTATGATAGGTATTTACTTGCGTTGTATCCTGTTGTTATCGTTTTTTTAGGTTATAAACTTGAGTTTTCAGTTAGTAATAGAATTAAAATAGTTTCAATTGTATTTTCTTTCTGTCTTGGGATGTTTTCTGTTTGTGGTACTCACGATTATCTGTCTTGGAATAGAGTAAGGTGGGAGGTTCTAACTGAATTACAAGAAAAAGGAGTTGGAGTAAATCATATACAAGGTGGAGCGGAATTTACAACATGGTACCATTTTTCAGAAAAGGAAGAGAAGTGGTGGGAAAATGTTATTCCTGTTTATAAACTTGTGTTCAATTCTAAAGGGAAAGAAAATATAATTGCAGAATATGAGTATTCTAGGTGGTTGCCAGGTAAGAACAAAATATATCTTATTTATGATCCTGCTAAGATTAAGGATTAACAAAGAGTTTTTAATAATAAAAAAATTACAGTACAACCTAGGTTTTAATTGGTGAAAAAAATAGAAATATTAATTATCAATAGGATTTACGTAGTTGGTTGGAATTATTTTTTTAAATAAAAAATCACCAATATTATGATGAGCATTTGAGTTAATATGCAGATCTGCATCCCAATACATTTTTTTGTTTGTGTTTTGTAGAGTAGATTTTAAGTCGATGTACCTAATTTTTTCTTTTGTTAAGAAACGAATTAGAGTGTCTGTTAATTGTTTGTTGATATTCATTGTTTCATTATCCAAGTTGTGTAATTCTTGTATTTCTTTTCGGAATTTGGGGTTTACATCTAATTTAGAAGGTAATAACGTAATGATTAATTGAATATTTTCTTGCTCACACAGTTCTTTAATTTGTAAAAAATATTGTTTTGAAATTTCCATTGTACGTTTCTTTTCATTAGGAAATGATTCAAAATATAATGTTTGTTCCAAACCTTGTGTGTACGGAATTTTCTTTTGTATATCCGATTGAAATTTTCTTCGAAATAGCATCCATAAACTTCTGAATACATTTGAAGTACTTGTACGATCGTTTTCAAAAATAGCAGTTTCACGGAAGTCATTTCCTGTAAATACATTAATTAAGAAAATATCAGGTTGTAAACTTATATATTTTTTTAAAAAACCGTAATAGTTTCGAAATGTATAATAACCAACGCCACCATTAATGCAGTTGTAGTAATGAGTACTATTAGAAATGTTTAATTGTTTTTCCCAAACATTAATAAAGGATTCAGTGTTGTGTTTTAAGACACCATCAGTATGCGAATCACCTGTGACGAGAATACGATATTCATTTTTCTGTTTAGCTGTAATATCTTCGTCTTCTCGAAAACCTAAATTATTGGTGCGTCTTTCTGTAGAAATTTTTTGCTGAGGAGTTCCCCAATTATCGTAGATATGAATATTAGGTTTGTGAATAAAAATAGCCGTAGAATCAGGTTGGAAATATTCCATTTGTTTTGGTGATTTAAATGAAAAAAAGGTTTTGATACGATTGACTTCTATAAAGTAAGCAATTATAGCTAGGGTAAAAAAAAGGCCACCTACAACCAATAGATTGATTACGATAAGGCGTATATATTTCATATAAATAGTTTTGTACAAAGGAACTAAAAATATACAATAAACAAAAAGCAATTTTATGTGTTTTTTTATATAGAATCTTATTTTTTGTGTAAATTTATCGCTAAAGGAAAAGGAATTTATCTATGATTTTTGACTATTCAAAATGGAATACAAGATTAACCTCTGATACTGAAAAATATCAAAATGCGTTGCCATATCCGCATATTGCTATGGATAACTTTTTAGAAAAAGCTGCGGTTGAAAATGCGCTAGAAGTATTTCCGAAAATTAAAGATAGGGGTTGGATTCATTATGTTCATATTAATGAAAAAAAACATGGACTAAATAAATTAGAGTTGATTCCTGAATTTATTCGTGATGGTGTTATCAAAGAGTTGAACTCTCCAGAGTTTATTGAATACTTAGAACATCTTACAGGAATTTCCAATTTATTACCAGATAGCATGATTGAAGGTGGAGGAATTCATCAAAGTGAAAGTGGTGGTTATTTAAATATTCATGCAGACTTTACAGTGCATCCACATAAAAAAACATGGAGGAGAAGAGTAAATGTGCTAGTGTACCTTAATAAAGATTGGAACAAATCTTATGGAGGTGCATTGGAACTTTGGGAAAAAGACATGTCGAAATGTACAGTGAAAATTGAACCTGTTTTTAATAGAATTGCCATATTTAACACAGATGAAGATTCTTATCATGGTTTTCCTGATCCTATTAAATGCCCTAAAGAAGTTACAAGAAAGTCGATAGCTTTGTATTATTTCACGGAAGAGGATAAAAAGTCTTTTAAAAGAAAAGCAACAAATTATAAAGCTAGACCTAGTGATGGAGGATACCAAGCTATTTTTATCTGGTTAGACAAACAAATGATTTCTTGCTATAGTTTTTTAAAAGGGATGTTAGGAATCAATGATGATTTTGTAAGTTCCGTTCTAAATTTGTTTAACAGAAACAAAAAATTTTAATTTTTTTATACTTTTATAAAGTAAAAGGATGCTCCATTGTGATATGCAAACACTTATTAAAACCCCGTACATACCATAGGGTTCGATAAATATAAAAATTAGTATTAAATTTAAGACTCCTCCAAAACTATTAATTAATATAATTTTTTTCTCTTCATGTGTTTTTAATAATTTAATAACATCTAAAACATAATAATACGAAGGTAGAGCAATTATGCAGCCTAAAAAGTAATACTCAAAATCAAGATTTAATTTGACTATTTTTTCCATAAGTACCCAAATAGCAAAACTTCCTGTTACTACTAGTGGGATAGCCAATAGATATATTTTTTTTTGAATTTTTACTACGGTAGAATCAGGTAGCCTGTAAATGTGCTTTGTAAATGGAACTGTAATAAAAGCTGACAATGCTTGTAGCATTAAAAATGCAGTTATAAGTAGTTGGTATTCTGATAATATTTCTTTGGGTAAATAATAGCCAACGAGATAAATATCTAATTTTGATACTACCCAACCACTGAACCCTATGGTGAAAAACGGCCACATCTTAATGATTTCTCTATGAGAAACCTGTAAGAAAACATTTTCTTTCCATAGTTTTAAACCTGAAATCAAGTACAAAAGTCTTGTAGCGTATGCCAGGCAATAAATTTTCAGAAAAAGTAAGGTGTCAAATTTTTTGAAATAAAAAACACCTCCAATAATGATCAGTGAACCAAGTGTATCTGCAACAAATTGAAGTCCAAATTTTTGTTGATACACAACTAGGCTACCAAGGGAATTATAGCAATGTATTAAAATCACTAAAAATACAGAAAATAAAGCCTCTTGAAAAGATAAGTAAAAGAAAAACACTAATGACAAGGGAAGTAGTAGACTTCTGCTAAAGAAATTAAAGTAAAAATCTCGATTCATGTCGGAAGGCGATTTACTAAATTTTCGAATTAAATATTCTTTATTTCCAAAACCTATTAAAAACACTATAAAAAAGACCCATAGCAATACATTTATCAATGTCCCCCAATCTTCTTTCCCGAAAAATTTAATACCAAAAATAGCAATCAAAAAGTTAAAAACAGGATTGGAAAACCCTTGAATTGTATTCAACCCTATAGAAATAACCTTACGCATTGTATAAGTTTAAATAAGAAGTAATTGTTTTCTCTTCTGTGGTTAGTAGTTTTCGCTCTTTTTCTTTTACAACAGTTTTTAAGAGACTTGTGCAAGCTTGTGTCATTTCTTCCTTTGTAGAACAGATATGCCATTTATACATCTGTTCTGCGATGCCAACTTTATAAGAAGCAATATGCATTCCAGAATACAAGGCCTCTAAAAAGACATAGCCGAAAGATTCATACGTACTTGTGTGTAATAGAATGTTTGATTGTGCCATTTTTTCAATTACTTGTTTTCTTGGGAGTTCACCACGTATTAAAATGTTCTTTTCTAATTCCAATTTCAAAATAAGTGCCTTTATTTTTTTTTCTTCTCTTCCACTTCCTAAAATTTCAACTTTGATGTTTGGATATGTTTTTTTTAAAGTTGAAATTACGGTAACAAAATCAGGATAATTTTTGATGACATTTAAGGAGCCTACTCCTAAAATGTCTATTTCATTTTTTTTCAGAACAGGAAAACTCAAACAGTCCAACCCCCAAGGAATCACTGTGGATTTTAAATCATAATTATGAGATAATAATTTATTATGGTTATTAGATAATGTTACAAGGTAACATTTTGTTTTTTTTAACCTTGAGGCATATCTATTGTTTGAATTCGCATCTTGTCCCATTGCAGTAATTACATGTTTGATACCATACTTTAATGAAAATTTTTCACCAATATAGGAACATTCACCAATCCAGAAACTATGAATTGCGGTCAAAGGAGATTTCTTATGTAGTTCTTTAAGCAATAAGAATGCTCTTCTCCAAGTGACTATTTTTTTAAATTTATTATTGTTCCCATTTAAAGGGATCACTTTGATACCATTCCAATTGTATGTTTCTTTAAAAAAAGGAAATTGAAAAGTTATTATTGTCATTACAATATCTGGCTTTGCTTTTTTTAAAGCTTTTAAAAAAACTTGCAAAGCAGGAATAGTCGTTGAATCCTTTTCTGAATAGGCAAATCCTGGAGTCAAAAAAACAATGTGCTTTTTCATTTTATAATAGATTGTCTTTTTTCCATTCAGTATTCGTGAAAACCAGATCATGATTCTTAATAATGCTAGGGTTTTTCTTTAACGATTTAATGTCTATTAAGTTGCCTTCAGTCGTATATATGTATTTATAAAAGGTAAGGTGGTTAAATATATTCCTTATGATAGTATTCATTTTATTTTTAAAAAAATAGAGACCTAGCAACTTTTCAAGTTTCATTAGAATTTTATTGAGAACTCTAGAGTTTATGTGTTGACTATAGATATGTTCATTTAAAAAATTATAATGAAATGAAATGTAAAAGGTTGGATAATTTGTGTTTTTTAAAGCTTCATGAATTTTGGAGAGAATATTAAATTCGGCTCCTTCAATATCCATTTTTATAAAGTCGAGATGTTTTATTTTTTCTTTTTCGATAAATTTTAATAAGGAAATTGTTGAAATTTGTATTGAATTTTCAAGATCTCTTTTCCGGGAGAGAATACTACTCGATGATTGTCCATATTTTTTTCTTGCAGACAAGTGAACAACATTTTCATTGTTTGAAATAGCAAGTGGGTGGGGGATTATTTTCTCTGAGAATTTGGGGTTCAGTTCTATATTCTTTTTTAGTTCTTCGAAACAAACTGGATCTGGATCTAAAGCATGTATTTTGTTTGCATTTTTTCCAAGGTACAAACTAATTACACCACTCCAACTTCCAATATCTAGGATGTTTGCATTTTTATTTACGAAATAATCTAAAATATCAAAGGTATGAGGTTCCCACCTTTCTGAATTAATATGGTTCCAAGCTTCTTTATTAGCACCAGGATCCACTTTGAAATTACTATTTCGAATATGTATATTCATAACTAAAACGTGTCTAAATCTCCAAAAGTAAATTGAAGTTTTTCTAATGGAAATTCCGAATTGAAGTTTTTATATCCTACACACCACGATTCAAATTGTTCATCAGAATTGTCTTTTATGTATCTGGATATTAGAGTTCCAGGTGAACTTTGGAATATAATTTCACCAATACCATTTTTAGAAGCTATTTTTTTCAATTCCTTCAAAGCAATATAAAAACTTTCTTTTGAAGGAGTTTCAATATCTCCTACTAGTAAACCATTTTTTATTTTTATCCAAAAAAGAACATCTTTAATTTTTATAGTAAAATTGTTGTTGAATGATTTGTAATCGTAATAAGCTTTATTTCTAGCAGTTGATACTACTGTATCTGAGTTATATACACTTCCTTTTATCTGTTCGTCTATTTTATATTTTTCTAATATTTGTGTGATATGATTTTCATATAAGGAAGTGGTGAAATTTGTTTTTTTCATAATTTTTTCAAAAGGAAGCACAGAAGTCTTAATTTTAAAGCCTTCCATTCGTTCTTCATATTTCCAATCTAATTTATTCAAATACCCATATTCCGAATTTTGATTAGGAAAGCCCCAAACAAATTTAATATCAAATTTTTTTAGTTGTTCATCGGTAAGTTTTCCTAGTTTTGTGAATAAGCCATTGCCGGCATATTCAGGTAAAGTCATGGCGTCACCGTATTGGGCAGCTATTTCATACTTATTTGCATATTTCATTTCTACCGGTATAGCCCCATGAAACGCAATAGGTTTTTTGTTGTCATAAGCGATATGTCCAAAATAACTTTTTCCAAGATACGTAGTGTCGTATTTCTTTTTAACAATTTCTGAAGTCATATGGTTTCCGAAAACAGCTTTGTACAAGTAGATTAGGTCATTAATATTATCAGTAGTAAGAGGTTTGATAGTATAATTCATAATTATTAATAATAAGAGCCTTTTAACAAAAAGACCAATTGTTCTTTAAGTGATATGTATGAATTTATGACAAAACGATCTTGAAGCAATGGATCTATTTTATCTTTATTTGTATTGTAATCGACTAATAAGATTTTTTTCAAGTCCAAGTCTTTACAACAGGTAATTAAATCATTGTTATAATAACCAAAAGGGAAGGCGAATTCTTTTATAGGTGATTCACAAATTTCCTCTAATAGTTCTTTGCTTTTTTGTATTTCATGTTTGGCTTCATTTAAATCAATTTGTTGAAGATTGGCATGTGTATGTCCATGAGTTCCAATGGAAAATAATGGATCGTTGGCTATTTCTTTTATTTCTTGTTTATTCATTAACTCCCAATAGTCATTTAATGGTTTTGATTTCAAATCATCCCATTCTTCTTTAAATATTGGGTACAAAGCAGCTATTTTATCATAGGGCAATGTTTTTAGTTTGTTTTTAAGTGTTCCTTTTTTTGAAACAAATTCATTTTTGTCGTTTTTATAGTAGGGAACATCTTCAAAAAGAAGCTCCTTTTTTTTTGTGAATGATGAAACTAGGTCTATAAAATCTGGCCATAAAATAGTTTCTTTTTCATGAATCGTGGTTATATAAAATGATGCTGGAACATTTAATTTTTTAAGTATAGGAACTGCATATTTGTAGTTGTTTAAATAACCATCATCAAATGTAATAGCGATGTTTAATGTGTTTTTCTTAAATTTTTTTTTATAAAAATCATCTAAGGAAATCACATTGTAATTTTTTGTAATGTACTGTATGAAATTTTCAAAAAAATCTTTCGAAACAAATCTACTATTGAATTTTGTACAACCAACAGTGTCAACACCATGAAAAACAAGAAGGCGTTCACCATATCGATCTTTAAATAAGAACCTACTAAAACCAATTTTAAGCAATGTTTTATATAAGAGTAACCTTACTTTATATCTGATACTTATCCACAACATATTGCATTATTTTTTCATTTTTATTTGATATAAATTCCATCCCTCAGGACCTTTTTTTAAAACACGTAAATTATAATTTTTTTGGAGTTTTTCCCAATTTAATATTGTGTTTTTGCCTTTCCAAGTTTTGTTGAATTTTGTTGGATGAAACAAAACGAGTGCATTATTTTCGAATTTTTCGTAAAGTTCCATATACATGTTTTTATAGTCAAAATTCAAATCTCTTCCTTTAAGAGAAATATCGATATCAAAGCTGTACAATTTATTTCCTTGATAAGGCATTACCAGTGCTATCATTTTATTTTCGAAAATACTTCTTTTTAGAATATGTTTAAAAGTAAAAAACCACAACGATATTTGAATAAGAAAAGAAATGATGACAATGGTAAAAGTTGTTTTTTTTAGTAACTTTATCTTGATAACTTGTAAAAAAGCCGGATAATAAAAGAGTAAAACAAAAGGAAATACAAGTCCTAAAATCCGTGTGTTTTGAAAAGGGATTCCTGCTAAGAAAAAGGAATACAATAAGATGCAAAATAGCAGTAGTTTTTGATGAAATAGCAACAACCCTTTGTAGTATTTGACGGTATAAAAAAGAAATAGAAAACCTATAAACAAGAAGCCAGGGTGTAAGAACAAATACAATGCATAGATGCCATTGGCATGTCTATAAGATTGCAATCCATCAATGGTAGTATAACTAGATTTAAAAAAATTTTGAAAAGACCATGAATTGAGAAAATAGTTAGAAGAGGCTTCAAACAGACTGTCCCATTGAAAAATTAAAAAAGGTATAGCAACTAAAGAACTGGCTAGAATTGACATTAAGAACTGAAGTGTTTTTTTTCTTTTAACGATCAAATAAAAGGCATATAGAAGTATCGGAAAAGTAATAACTAAAGATGGGTAACGAGTAAATAATGCACAGGAAGCAAATAAAAACACGGGTATTAGATTGGTTTTTTTTAGATGAGATTTGATTAAGAAATGAAAACTCATGATTACAAACACGGCAGTTGTCATATCCGACATCACAATCACTCCCATTTTTAATAAAAAAGGAGAGAACATTCCGAATATTAAAATATATAAAAAACTATAAGGTTGTTTAGGGTATAACAGTTTCAAGGTTTTATATAAGAAAAAGCAACTCAAAGAAAGACTTAAACAACTTAAAAATTGCAATGAAAAAGCTATACTCCTAAAGAAAAATGAAAAAACAGCAGCAATAAAAGGGTATAAAACAGGCCAATAGTAGCTTCCAGGGTTCGGTTCACCTCTAAGATAGTTAGAAATTGCTTTTGTATATCTAAAATACTCATACGAATCCTGACCATACAAGCCGTCAAACCCACTCAATCTTAAAATAAATATGAATACGAATGGAAGTAAAAAGAATAAATAAATTGGAGGATTGGCTAGAAGTATATTTTTAATTTTCAACACAGGTTTTCTTTTGAGAAGATAAATATAGTTATTAAATTCACCAATAAATAAATTCTCTTTTTTTATATATAAAAATAGTATTAGAATTATAATAAATGATTGATAATAAAAAAATAATAGTGGTTCTTCCTGCATACAACGCTTCTGAAACACTAGAAAAAACATACCATGAAATACCATTTGATATAGTTGATGATATTGTTTTAGTAGATGACAATAGTACAGATGAAACAGTTCAGGTTGCTAAAAAACTTGGAATTCAGCATGTTTTAAAACACTCGAATAATAAAGGATACGGAGCAAATCAAAAAAGTTGTTATAAAAAAGCATTGGAATTAGGTGGAGACATTGTTATTATGTTACATCCAGATTATCAATATACTCCAAAACTAATTCATTCGATGGCCTATCTAATAGCAAATGATGTATATCCTGTTGTTATGGGTTCGAGGATACTGGGTAAAGGGGCTTTAAGAGGAGGGATGCCTATGTATAAATATATAGCAAATAGGCTTTTAACTTTGTTTCAAAATATTGTAATTGGACAAAAATTGTCAGAGTACCATACTGGGTTTAGAGCCTTTTCGAAAGAAGTTATTCAAGCATTGGCTTTGGAGCACAATTCGAATGATTTCATATTTGACAATCAAATGTTATGTCAAATTTTTAGTAAGGATTTTGAAATAGCTGAAATTACCTGCCCTACAACTTATGCAGATGAAAGTTCGTCTATAAATTTTACAAGAAGTGTCACTTATGGTTTAGGAGTTTTGAAAGTATCCTTGCAATATTTTTTGCATAAAAAGAAAATAGTTCGTTCAAATTTATTTTTATAACGAATTTATTTGATGAGAAAAAAAATAGTACTCTACAATCCTAAAGCTGTGTTTTTTGATATGCCATTGGCTTTGTTGGCAATAGGATCCGTCTTAGATAAAAAGAAATATGAGGTTATAATTATTGATGGAAGAATAGACGAGACACCATTAGATAGTATCAAAACTCATATTGATGATGCGCTTTGTTTTGGTACCACGGTATTAACAGGAAAGCCAATAAAGGATGCTTTAAAAGTAACCCAAGCTGTTAAGAAAATGCGTGAAGATTTACCTGTTATTTGGGGTGGATGGCATACCTCGCTATTTCCAGAACAAACTTTAATAGATGAAATATGTATTGATGTAACAGCCCAAGGACAAGGAGAAAGTACCTTTAAAGAGTTGATAGAAGCATATGCGACTAGCGGTGATGTTTCAAATATAAA
>Ga0105356_10004812_pt1 | contig 12988 bp, 13 predicted proteins | sample GOMGulsemesocosm_3_FD_83502 | JGI IMG/M metagenome (GOLD analysis project Ga0105356, IMG submission 83502) | Methane-oxidizing microbial communities from mesocosms in the Gulf of Mexico - GOM9D Gulf of Mexico | ecosystem: Environmental > Aquatic > Marine > Cold seeps | place: Gulf of Mexico...
AAGCCTTTTGTTGAATTAACATCACCTAGTGGTGAAATTTGGCGATGGAATGACCCACAATCTCCAAGTAAAATTAGCGGTTCTGCATTGGGTTTTTGTCAGGTTGTGACTCAGACACGAAATGTCGCAGATACTGATTTAATATCTAATGGCGAATGCGCGGAACAATGGCTTGCTGTTGCCCAATGTTTTGCTGGCAAACCATCAAAACCTCCAGCTGCGGGTTGTAGACTATTGAAAAAATAGGCTAGTAAAACTATATAACTTATTAATCGAGTACACCTGACTTTAATCAACAAACTTTATTAAAAATAGAGTTTGTTGATATGAATATCTGCTAAAATAAAGTGTATGTAAGATTGTTTTTAGGTAATAGATGAAAAATATACTCCTTCCCATTATATTATTGTTTTTTTCAATGGTTGGCTTAGCCAAAGAAGAAGTTAAAGAGCTACCGCCGTTAAATCCCAAATATATGGGACATCATAACTTGGTATTGTTTAATAAAGGCTCGGCTATTTATGCCTCACATCTAGTTTCTTATGACGAACCTAACAATGTACAAATACTTTACAAACTCAGCGTACAAGATATCGCATTAATACAACTCGTACGGGATGCTGACCTCGTCACCATTAAACCTGAACCCTTTAATTTAGAGCGAATGATGCGTGGCGAAAAATTGGTATTAACCGCTGATGTTTATTTAGGCCACTTCAAGCGCGGTGGTTTGTTAACCTACAAAGCTTTACCCATAGAATTTAGTAAAAAGCTCTACCACAGAGTGATGGAAGATTTAGAACAATCAAATAACCGACAAAAATACGATGTTGTACAACTGCCACGCAATGAGAGAATACTTGTTCATAAAATCCAGTTTCCCCCTAGCTACGCTCAAGTTATCTATCTTGCTGATGATGTAAGCTGTATGACTAATTTCACTTCCTCTAAAGCTGTACCGACTCCAGAAGAAACCTATTACAAGCTAACTTATTGTGGCGCAATGAAACCTCTATATTACGAAACTGAAGATTTTAAATAATTTTTTGTATTTGCAATAGAATCCCCGTTGTTTTTTATAGAAATTCGACGCCCTATGATTACGGAATATTTTGAGGAAAAATAAATAAAAGATATAAATTTAGTAAGTAGTTATTCGTTTTAACCATTACAACTGCGTAGATATAAGTAGCTTGGTATTACTTAGCTTTCTATATTGATATCAAAACGTACACTTATGTTAATTTTAGCAGACTGTAACTATTGGGATAACTAATTGATAGATTGAAGAAATAAGAAACCGTAATAATTTAAAGTAAAATGATTAACTATAAATTAATTACTTGTAGCACCACGAAGAAGAAAACAACCAGGTCATATTTTCAGGAAATAAAGAATGGTGCCTTGACCCGGAATCGAACCAGGGACACGAGGATTTTCAATCCTCTGCTCTACCGACTGAGCTATCAAGGCTTTACTGATATCTTCAAAAGTGACTAATTCACATCGAAGAGCGCACATAGTATAGCTAATTACGATACCTGTAAAGAAAGATGTTCACTGTTCTAAACATAAGAACAATGAATTGCCTTTATACTGCTTTCAATCAAAATAAGTTTACGTATGATAATGCTTATCAACTTAGCCAACAATTGTAATTTATGCTTAAAAATACCAAACAAAAATTTGGCCTGATAACCAAACTATTCCATTGGCTCTCTGCGATAACCATTTTTGGTCTATTTGCTTTGGGCTATTGGATGGTTGATCTTGATTATTATAGTCAATGGTATCAAACAGCCCCTCATTGGCATGAGAGCATTGGCATACTTTTATTGATAGCAACTATTGCCCGTCTTGTTTGGCGCTATATTAACATCAAACCCGCGGCAATTGACACGCACAGCATGGCTGTTCAACGTAGTTCCGCTATTGTTCATGGCATACTTTATCTTATGCTTGTCTTAATGATGTTCAGTGGTTATCTCATTCCGACAGCTGATGAGCGAGTAATAAGTGTTTTTAGCTGGTTTGATGTGCCATCGCTTGGTCAACTATTTGCCAATCAAGAAGATGTGGCCGGTGCTATCCATAAATATGGTTCATATGCCATCATAGCTATCGCTATTCTTCATGCGTTAGGGGCACTTAAACATCACTTTATAGACAAGGATGACACCTTAAAACGTATGATTAAATAAATTTTTAAAGCTCAACCCAATAACAACAGCGATTTAACTAAATTTTAAAAAGGAATACCCATGAAAAAAACGCTTTTAGCCGCCGCACTTATAGCCAGTAGTTTTTTATCTACAGCCAATGCAGCTGATTACGCAGTTGATACGGCTGGTGCCCATGCATCAATAAACTTTAAGATCCAACATATTGGCTTTAGTTGGTTGACTGGGCGATTTAACAAATTTGATGGCTCTTTTTCTTACGATGAAAATGATATTGCCGCATCAAAAATTGTTATTAATATAGATACTACGAGTATTGATACTAACCATGCAAAACGTGATAAACATATTCGTACCGGTGATTTCCTTGATACAAATAAGTTTGCTACTGCAAAGTTTGTTAGTACCAAAGTTGAAGATAAAGGCAATGGCGCTTTAGCTATCACCGGTGATTTAACTTTACACGGCGTAACTAAATCATTAGTACTTAGTGCTAACAAGGTTGGCGAAGGCAAAGATCCCTGGGGCGGTTACCGTATTGGCTTTTCTGCTACAACAAAGATCTCGATGAAAGATTTTGGCATAGAAAGTAACTTCGGTGATATTAGCTTTGATTTACACATTGAAGGGATACGTAAATAACCGGAATTTCATTAACTTACTGTCTGCTTGTATCGGTTAAAACAGTCCAGCACTTGCTGTGCTTTGATTAAATTTTAACGACAACAGAGCATAAACTTAATGGAATCAACTAAGATTATTTCTTTATAGTAAAAATATAACGCCAGCAAATGCTGGCGTTTATTTCATATAGACTGAACTCTCTTTAAGAGATATTTAACAACTTGAAAGTTGCTAACCTATCGCAAGTAAATTTAGCGCAGAAGTAAGTGAAATGGCGGCTAGAGAAACATTTTTTAAGCAGTTCTTAAGTTAGTTAGCAGCCAATTTATAAGGGTTAGAGATCAAAATCACCAAAATCCATATCTCCCGAGTTATCCAATACCTTTTTAGCTGGGGGATCTAAAAGTGACGGTTGTACAACTTCAACCGAAGGTTCAACAATTTTCTCTTTGTTCTTACCATCTTTGCGTTTTTTACGTTGTGAGCAGCGCTTAATAACTTTCTGTTTATCGTCTGACGTAAACGTTGTCCATTTTTGGCGTTCATCTCTGGTACGAAAACAGCCCAAACATTGGCCTTTGTCATCAGACTGACAAATACCAATGCACGGACTTGGAACATCAAAAAACTCTAATTGCATACACTTCTATTTAATCGTATTTATGTAAAGCAGCTATAAATGCTGATACCTTTCATTTTAGAACAAAAAATAATATTTTTTAGCCCAATTTATCAGTGGCAATATGATAGTCCGGATCTTCAATCACATTTATTTCAACCAAACTACCTGCTTTGGTTAAGAGCTCAGTACACTCATGACTTAAGTGTCTCAAATGCATTGTCTTACCACGCGAAAGATAACGTTCAGCTAACGTGTCAATCGCCTCTATGGCTGAATGATCAGCAACTCGGCTATTTTTAAACTCAACGATAACATCATCGCTATCATTATCCATTTCAAACTGTTCTAAAAAGTTTGAAATAGAACCAAAGAATAACGGTCCCGAAACATCGTATACCGTTGAACCTTCATCATTAGTACTACGGTGTACAGTAACATGTTTTGCATGTTCCCATGCAAATACAAGAGCAGAAACAATAACACCAACAACAACGGCTATTGCCAAATCAGTTGCGACAGTGACCCCAGAAACTAAAATGATAACAAAAGCATCACCCTTAGGTACTTTTCCTAAGATTCGAAAGCTTGACCACTCAAAAGTACCGATAACAACAATAAACATTACGCCAACTAATGCAGCTAGTGGAATTTGCTCAATTAAACCAGAGGCAAATAAAATAAAGCCTAAAAGAGCCAATGCTGCAGTGATACCAGATGCCCTACCACGCCCTCCAGAGTTTACGTTAATCATTGATTGCCCAATCATTGCACAGCCACCCATACCACCAAAAAATCCAGTTACAGTATTTGCAGCACCTTGAGCAATACATTCTTTATTACCACGGCCACGAGTACCGGTTAATTCATCAATCAAGGTTAACGTTAACAGTGATTCAATAAGGCCAATTGCAGCTAAAACTAACGCAAAAGGAAAAATTATTTTTAACATCTCTAAATCAAATGGCACGCTTGGAATGCTAAACGTTGGTAAACCACCGGCAATAGAAGCAACATCACCAACAAGTTTGGTATCAAGATTAATACCAAAAACAAGAAATGAAACAGCAACAATAGCGACTAAGGTTGAAGGTACAGCATTGGTTAACTTAGGAAGAAAATGGATAATAGCCATAGTCAATATAATTAACCCAGCCATAGTATATAAGGGGGTGCCTTGCATCCACTCTAGCTCTCCCGCGGCATTAGTAAATTTGAATTGTCCAAGCTGCGCTAAAAAAATAACAATAGCTAAACCGTTAACAAAACCAAGCATGACCGGGTGAGGTACTAAACGGATAAACTTCCCTAACTTAAAAATACCAAACAGTATTTGCAGTAAGCCGGTAAGCACCACAGTCGCAAATAAATATTCAACACCGTGAATTGCAACCAAGCTAACCATAACAACAGCCATGGCGCCTGTAGCACCAGAAATCATTCCCGGACGACCGCCAAAAATAGAGGTAATAAGACCAACCATAAAGGCGGCATATAAACCAACTAATGGCTCAACGCCGGCAACAAAGGCAAAAGCGACAGCTTCAGGAACAAGAGCTAGTGCAACAGTTAGACCCGAAAGAATATCATTCTTCAGGTTGGAAACTTTACTGGCATGTAATTCAAACATTGTTTTCTCACATTTTAAAAAGCAATTTTACGCTACTGCGCAACATGAACATGATGTCCATACTGCAATAAATTCATAACCCCAAAATAATATTGATTCAAATGGAAACATACTATTATGCCTATGCCATTAATTTATTGCCTCCCTGTACAGGTGAGCAAATTTAATGAAATGATATAACTTAATAATAGGCACAAAATCCCTACAAGATAAAAATGAATCCACCTTGATGTATTATTTGGATTAAACGTATTGAATATTGGGGTTTTAGGCGGCGGGATACTATAGGGTGTTGCGAAGAAAGTCAATAACCGTACAATTTAACAACAACAATTAATACGGCTACTCACTTGATTTTACTAATTATTATTTATTGGCTGCTTCGCGTTCATTTAAAAACTCTTTAATTTCGTCTCGCGAACCAAGAATGTGCTGCTTTAAAATAGCGATTGCACCGTCAACATCACGCGCTTTACACAACCTCAATATTTCATTGTGTTCAGATTCCGCTTTTGAAATACCGCCCGCCCACAACAGATGCATACGAATATAACGATCAGCATTCTTATTTAAGGTATTCACCAAGTCTTGAGTTTGTGGACGCTGTGCACCTGAATATAAACAGTTATGATAATCTGAATTTAATTCACTCCAGGTATTTGCTGCATTTTCTTTACCCAATGCCTTATCAAGCTTCCCTAACAAATGTGTTGCATGTTCTAAGTTTTCTTCACTTAAATTTGGAATGGAAGCAGCGAGTAGATCGCTTTCTAACATAGCTCTTAATTCAAATAACTCATCAACTTGACTCGCATTAAGTTCAGTTGCACTTGCACCTTTATGTGGTTCAAAAGAAACTAAACCCTCCGCCTCAAGTTGTAATAACGCTTCTCGAACAGGGATACGACTGACATTCAACTCGTCAGCTAATGCTGCTTGGCGTAAAGGTTGGCCAGCTTTAATTTCACCACTTAATATCTTTTCTCTAAGGGTTTCAACAACTAATTGAGTTCGAGTTTTATAGACTATGGTCATATGACAATTCCTAGAAATATTGCCACTATTATAAGGAATCACCAACGAAATCACAGCAGTAATAGCTATTTGCTACAAAAAAAGAGGATTATTTGAAAAATAATCCTCTTTTACTTAAGAAAAAATCGAATTAAATTACGAATTTCTCAATAATGGAGGTAACAACTCTTGCGGCATATTTTGGTAACATATCGGACGTTGAAAACGCTTGATTGCTTCGCTACCTACAGAGGTAGAACGAATATTTGTTGAAGCAGGAAAAGGTCCACCGTGATTCATAGAAGCACACACTTCGACGCCGGTTGGCATTTGATTATAAATCAAGCGCCCCACTTTATGGACTAGCATCTGTGCAACGTTTTGAGCATGTTCCATATCATTATCTAAACCATGAATAGTCGCGGTTAGATTTCCTTTCAGTAGCGCGACCAACTGCATCATTTCATTATGATCAGCACAACGTACAATTAAAGCGGACGCACCAAAAACTTCTTCATGTAGAATTGTATTTTTTGCAAATGTCGTAAAACTAGTGGTAAATAGAGCTGCTGAACAAAGATGTGCTGTTGCTGATGGTTGACCTTGAGCAACGAGCTCTACGCCGTCCAGTGCTTGCCATTCATTCACTGCAGCCTTATACGACGCCGCTATCCCCGATGTTAACATCACACCAGCTTCAGTATTTTTAATAGCTGAAGTAGCTGTTTCGATAAAGCACTTTACTGCACTAGACGAAGCTTGATCATCAATAACGGCCCAAATTCCAGGACTTGTACAAAATTGACCTTGCGCCATCATTAATGACGCCACTAGCGCATTTGCTATTTCGCTATTATCTTCCTGCAACTTATTTTTAAGAATAAATTGCGGGTTAACACTACCCAATTCACCATAAAATGGAATAGGTTCTGCACGTTGGTTGATTTGCTGTTGTAGAATCATACCAACTCGCTCTGAACCAGTAAAACCTACCGCTTTAACTAAAGGGTGCGTCACAATTTGAGTTGATATTGCGTAGTTTTTTCCTTGAATTAACGAGAAAACACCGTGGTCAATTTCGCAAAGCATAATAGCATTGCCAATAGCTCGTCCAACTAATTCAGCCGTGCCGGGATGAGCTGCATGTGCTTTCATGACTACCGGGCAACCTGCTGCCAATGCAGATGCTGTATCACCACCTGCCGTTGAAAATGCCAACGGGAAATTACTGGCAGCAAAAACACTAACAACCCCCAAAGGCAAATAACCTAAACGTGTATCGGGTTTAGGCAATGGCTGGCGGTCACTATCTGCCAAATCAAAAACACCTTGATATTCACCACTTTCCAATAAATCGGCAAAAAGATTAAGTTGACCAATGGTGCGGCCACGCTCACCTTGAATACGCATGGCAGGTAGCCCTGTTTCTGCACAAGCGATGTCAACAAGTTCATCACCTAAAGCTGTAATTTGTTCACCAATCGTTCTTAAAAAATGCGCTCGTTTAGCCGAGCTAAGCTGGCTATATGATCTGAACGCTCTATCAGCCGAGGTTATAGCCTGTTCAATTTCAGTTTCTGTCGCATCTGCAAATGTCGTTGGCAATGCTTCATTGCTAATTGCATTTGTTGACATAAACCCGTTACTAGTATCGCCAGACCATTCTCCAGCAATAAAATTTTTACCTGTAAGTGCCATAGTATTATCTCTTTCTGATTTTATGTTGCTAAATTTATAATCAGCAACAAAGAAGTTATTTAAAAGCCAAAATCTATCGTTATACCGCCTATTTGACGACAAAGCCTTTTGCATAAGGGTCGTCATCATCGATAGTGATACAGTTTTTCCCAAAGACTTTTGCCCAACCTTGTATGCTGGGCTTAATCGCCAAAACAAAGCCTTTTTCAGTTTCTATTTCGATAACATCTTCAATTTTTCCAACAAATTGACTGCCAATGTAGCTTTCATGGACATAGTTATCTCCCAGCACTAATTTACCTTTAGCAAACAACTGCGCCATTCGTGCGCTGGTGCCTGTACCACAAGGCGACCTATCAATTGCTTTTTCACCATAAAATACGGCATTAGCGCCATCAGAGCCTTCACTCTGTGGTTGCCCGGTCCATAAAACATGGGAAACACCATTAACACTTGCATCTTCAGGATGAATACAGACCAGCGCTTTATCCGCTATTTCACGAACAATAGGGCTCCAACGAAGAATATCACTAGCGCTCCATTGCTCAATACCCGGAAAGTTATCTTGTGGATCAACAATGACGTAATAATTACCGCCATAAGAAACATCAACCGTTAATTTACCTAATTCAGGTATATTTAATTCAATATTTTCATATGCTAAATATGAAGCTACATTATGAAGTTTCACTGCACTAACTTTATCGCCAGATTTTTGATATTCAACTTTAATCTGGCCGGCAGGTACATCAAGTAATAGCTCCCCTGGTTTTTTGGGGTTGATTAGCCCACTTTCGATCGCCGCTGTCACTGTACCAATAGTTCCATGACCACACATCGGCAAACAACCCGATGTTTCAATAAAAAGTATTGATGCATCGGTGTCTTTACTGCACGGAGGATAGATCATGGCACCAGACATCATGTCATGACCCCGCGGTTCAAACATCAACCCAGTTCGTATCCAATCGTAATTTTCCAAGAAATCTTGTCGTTTAGCACTCATAGTGTCCCCTTTTAAATTGGGATGACCACTGGTTACCAAGCGAACTGGATTACCACAAGTATGTGCATCGATACAAAAGAATGTTCCTTTATTCATATTTGCCTTCAATAAATTCGTTAATACTATTAAAGTATCACTAGAAATAACTCGGTATATTGTATACAATTATTCCATCCACGCAAGAGTTATGTTTAAAAAGTTAGGAAACTAACCATTTCCGAGGTGTAAAGAGTGCTATTTAATATAAGTAATTTAAAAGATTATCAATCAATTAACAGTATAGATGCCCACACAGAAGGTGAACCACTGCGGATAATAACTGATGGCTACCCCGAAATTGTTGGTAATACAATTTTGGAAAAACGAGCTTATTTAACAAAAGAACTAGACCATTTACGACAACTTTTGATGTTCGAACCTCGCGGCCATGCTGATATGTACGGCGCACTAATAACAGAGCCCTGTTCTCCAGATAGCGACTTTGGCATTTTATTTATGCACAACGAAGGTTATAGCAGTATGTGCGGCCATGGTATTATCGCAGCAGTTTCAGTAGCAATAGAAACTAAAGCGCTTGTTTTGCAGTCCCCTACTACCGCAATTAACATTGATGCCCCAGCAGGACTTATTCGTGCTTATGCTCAACTAGATAAAAATAATAATTTGTCTGTGAGTTTTGATAATGTCCCTTCATTTGTTGAAGCACTTGACCAAGTCGTTATTGTTGATGGAATAGGAAGTGTAAATTACGACATTGCCTACGGCGGTGCCTATTATGCTTATGTCGATGCAGATAAACTTGGCCTCGCCTGCACACCTGAAAACCAGCAAGTGCTAATTAATGCGGGGAAAATAATTAAAAAAGCTGTAATGGCAAGTTATCCCCTTAGCCACCCCGTTGAAAAAGACTTAAGTTTTTTGTACGGCGTGATCTTCTATTCTTCAAAAACGGACAATGCCAATTCTCATTCACGTCATGTTTGTATATTTGCAGATGGTGAAGTTGACCGTTCTCCTACAGGAACTGGCGTCAGTGCACGTATTGCGTTATTAACTCAAAGAGAAGGCGTAACGACACTGCAAGATATCACTATTGAAAGCATAGTCGGTGGTAAGATGACCGTTAACATTCAGGCGCAACTAGATTATCACGGTAAACACGCAGTGATCCCACGAGTAAGTGGCCGCGCTTTTATTACCGGATGCCACCAGTTCATGTTAAACAAACAAGACATCTTTCCAACAGGCTTTCTTCTTCGATAAATAGTGGGTTGTTAAATGAATACAAAAAATAAAAAATCAGTAGCAGTAATTGGTGCAGGCATTATCGGTGTAAATTGTGCGGCTGAATTGCAAGCACTAGGCTTTAACGTAACTTTACTCGATAAAACAGGCATTGGTGAAGGCTGCTCGAAGGGAAATGCAGGACACTTCGCCACCGAGCAAGTATTTCCATTAGCTGAAGTTAGTTTATTATGGCAATTACCTAAGTTGCTAATTGATCCCTTGGGACCCGTAGCAATGTCTCCTCGTTACCTGCCCAAAGTATTACCCTGGTTTATCAAATTTATAGCTAACATGCTGCAATCAAAACGCACTAAAAATAGTGATGCAATTAAAACACTGAATAAGGACGCAATTAGCTATTACTTACCAATATTAAAAGCAGCCGGTGCAAAGCATTTATTAACTAAGAAAGGCAGCCTGCTTGTTTTTGAAAAAGCATCGTTCAAGACTGTTGAAAAGCAATATCAGCACTATCGCGACGCTGGCATTGCCGTAAAATTATTGAACCGCCAACAAGTGTTGTTATTAGAATCAAATTTAAGTGTGAAGGTTCAATATGCATTGTATTTCACAGAGGTTGCCCATACAGCTGACCCATTTGCTATTTGTACCTCAATCGGAAATTACGCACTCGCGATAGGCGCTAAATACCGCCAATTCACCGTTAAAAAAATAGAACATCATGCAAGCAAAGTGAACTTAATAGGCGATGAAAAAAGCTTAACATTTGATCACGTTGTTATTGCTTGTGGAGCTTGGTCAGAACCGTTACTCAATCAGTTAAACTATGACTTGCCAATTGAAGCAGAGCGCGGATATAGTTTAAACTTAGCGCAAACAAACGAACCGGAATTAACCCGACCAGTCGCTTCCGCGGATCGACGTTTTATCATGACACCCATGGCCCAAGGACTAAGACTTTCAGGTACGGTTGAATTCGCAGGGCTTAAACAAAAAGCCAAAATGCAACGCGCTGACATGTTATATCGACATGCCAAAGAGTTATTGGTAAACATTGCATCATTTGATAGAAACACAGCTAAAGATGGACAACGCTGGCTTGGTTTTCGCCCTTCCCTTCCGGATTCTTTGCCTGTGATAGGGCAAGCACCTAATCACGTTAACGTATTTTTTGCACTTGGACACCAGCACCTTGGGTTAACTCAGGGCGCAATTACCGGAAAACTAGTCGGACAGATAATGACTCAACAAAAGACGGATATAGATATTAGTCCGTTTTGTATAAGTCGGTTTAATTAATTCAATTACGATAACTTAAGCTAGATCAACGTACTTTTTAAATAATTGTTTATACTAAATAAAAATACTAACTTTTATGTGCGATGAATCAGCAGTTCCTAACTTTTCTAAAAGCTTTCATCGGTAGTTTTAAAGATTTACTACCGATTATTTTAGTGATTGCTTTCTTTCAGTTTGTTGTTTTACAGCAATCCATGCCAAATATCGGTCAAATAATGGTCGGTTTATTACTGGTTGTTTTAGGGTTAACTTTTTTCATCTACGGTCTTGAAATGAGCTTATTCCCAATTGGCGAATCTATGGCACAAGCCTTTGCACGAAAAGGCAGTATTAGTTGGCTGTTAACATTTTCATTTTGTCTCGGTTTCGGTACAACCGTTGCCGAGCCAGCTCTGATTGCTGTAGCTAAGGAAGCCGCAGAAATCGCCGCATCTGGAGGGATTATAGGAGTTAGTGAACAAGCCCAACTGCAATACGCTAATGGATTACGATACACCGTTGCTGTCGCTGTAGGATTTGCCATTGTCCTAGGTATATTAAGAATTATCCGCGCTTGGCCAATTCACTATTTGATCATCGGTGGTTACGTAGTAGTCGTTATTATGACAGCCTTTGCCCCAAATTGGATTATTGGTATCGCCTACGATTCAGGAGGAGTAACGACATCGACCATTACCGTGCCATTAGTTACTGCTTTAGGTGTTGGTCTCGCCTCTGCGATAAAAGGAAGGAACCCTATGATTGATGGTTTTGGTCTAATTGCCTTTGCCTCATTAACGCCCATTATTTTTGTGATGATTTATGGCATGGTACTGAGTTGATCGGGTGAGCAACATACGTTGAATTTATTCATTGAAATATTACACACGCTAAAAGCGACTATTATCGATGTGATTCCGATCTTATCGATCATCTTGGTATTTCAGCTATTTGTCATACGCCGCCCTATTCCAAATGTGAAAAAAGTGGGAATTGGATTTTTCTATGTACTGTTTGGTTTAGCGCTTTTTTTACTTGGATTAGAAAAAGCTCTGTTCCCTTTGGGCAAGTTGATGGCTGAACAGCTCACAGCTGTGGAGTTTGTTAACAGTAACCTGCAATTAGCTGGAGGATATTCTTGGTATGATTATTACTGGGTTTATATTTTTGCAGCAAGCATCGGCTTTAGTACCACTATAGCTGAACCCTCCTTGATAGCTGTTGCTTTAAAAGCCGAAGAAGTTTCTGGTGGCGCTATTAGCGCGAATAGTTTACGTATTACTGTCGCCATAGGTGTCGCTGTCGGCATCTCATTGGGGAGCTATAGAATTGTTGTTGGACACCCCATTCAATATTACATAATTGTCGGTTATGTTATTGTTGTTATTCAAACTTTTTACTGCCCAAAACTTCTTATCCCGCTAGCTTTCGATTCCGGTGGAGTAACAACATCAACCGTCACAGTACCTTTAGTAGCCGCGTTAGGTTTAGGGCTGGCCAGTACTATTCCAGGAAGAAGTCCATTAATTGATGGTTTTGGATTAATCGCATTCGCCAGCCTATTTCCGATTATAGCAGTGATGGCTTACGCACAAATGACTCAGATAAAGACGCAAAAAAAACGTAAAAAACATAAAAAAAGTTAGAAATATTAGAGGAATATTATGCATTTTAAACTAATTATTGCTTTC
>Ga0105356_10004813_pt1 | contig 12988 bp, 10 predicted proteins | sample GOMGulsemesocosm_3_FD_83502 | JGI IMG/M metagenome (GOLD analysis project Ga0105356, IMG submission 83502) | Methane-oxidizing microbial communities from mesocosms in the Gulf of Mexico - GOM9D Gulf of Mexico | ecosystem: Environmental > Aquatic > Marine > Cold seeps | place: Gulf of Mexico...
AAAAATCAACATCTGAAACTCAATACTACAGGGGTTGAATTATACAGTTTAACGGATGTAGTGCTGACTATTTCAACACCGTTAATTGGTGATAAAAAATTAACGCTGAACAATAACGTACCAAATACCTTGCCGCTGGTTAATGCCGATGAAAGTCGTATGGAACAAGTACTTTATAATTTAATTGGTAATGCCATTAAATTTACTGAACAGGGTGAAATAACGGTTAATGCAGAACAAGTCGATAAAGTCATTCATATCTCGGTGAGTGATACAGGTATCGGCATTGATAATTCGAAATTGGCGGTTATTTTTAATTCTTTTGAACAATTAACAGGCGAAACATCACGGGAACATAGTGGAACGGGATTAGGCCTAGCCGTAACTAAACAGTTGGTTGAATTACATGGCGGTACAATATCCGTTACATCAACGTTAGGTGAAGGCAGTAACTTTAAGTTTACTCTGCCGATAAATGCTGACCAAATCCTTGATGTAACCAATGTGGTAAAATCGAAAAACCAACAAAAACTAAGCCGTTTAGAGCACTTAGACAGTGAAATTAACTACGTAAGTATTACTGAACAAGAGATAGCGGACAATAAAGCAACCAGCTTAGACTATAGTAATTTTAGACTGCTGGTAGTTGATGATGACCCAATCAATCGTCAAGTATTGGTTAATCATTTATCGCTTTTAGGTTACCAACTTACCGAAGCGGCAAGTGGACAAAATGCGTTGGCGTTAATTGAGAAAACAGGTAACGAATTAGCCGACAATCCTGAAATAATAGAACTAACAAAACGACCGTTCGATTTAATATTACTTGATGTGATGATGCCAAAAATGTCCGGCTATGAAGTATGTAAAATCCTTCGTCAAAAATACAGTATTAATGAATTGCCGATCATCTTTTTAACAGCAAAAAATCAAGCACTCGATTTAGTAGAGAGCTTTTCAGTGGGTGGTAACGACTACTTAAGTAAACCGATATCAAAACATGAGTTGCTTTCAAGAGTGGAAAACCATTTAAGCTTGCTTGATATTAATCGTAATTTAGAAGTTCAAGTATCCAATCGTACCGCAGAACTTGAAAAAGCTACTCAAGCTAAAAGTGAATTTTTAGCCAAAATGAGTCATGAAATTCGCACCCCAATGAACGCTATTATTGGTCTTAGCCATTTAACGCTGAAAACCGAACTAGACAGCAATCAAAAAGACTTAATAGAAAAAACTCAAGACTCTTCACAAGCGTTATTGGGGTTGATCAACGATATTCTAGATTTTTCAAAAATTGAAGCTGGCAAGATGTCGATTGAATCCGTGGTGATGAACATAGAAGGTTTACTGAAAAAAACAGCTAACATTTGTGCCTTAAAAGCACATAGTAAAGGTTTAGAGTTCATTGTGAAGGTAGCCCCTGATGTGCCAAAACAAATAAAGTCAGACCCAGTACGATTGCAACAAATTTTAGTGAACTTAGTCAGTAATGCGGTGAAGTTCACCGAAAAGGGTCATGTATTAATTGAAGTTAACGTCGATGACAACAGCCAAAATCAACTGGCCTTTGCCGTAACTGACACTGGTATTGGTTTAAGTAAAGAAGCGATTGGTCATCTGTTCCAGTCGTTCAGTCAAGCTGACAGTTCTATCACTCGACGATTTGGCGGTACGGGTTTAGGGCTGTCAATCTGTAAGCAACTTACTGAATTAATGCACGGCGAAATTGTAGTGACCAGTGAACTTGGTAAAGGTAGCACTTTTAGTTTTACCGTAGAATATACCCCTGTTAGCCAAAGTGAATTAATGGCTGTTAATACTATGATGATTGAAGGCATCAATGTATTAGTGGTTGATGACAATGCGATTTGTTTAAAAATCATGGAGAATTTACTTAAACAATTTGGTTGTAAAACATCCTCTACTGACAATGCTGAGCAAGCAATCAAGTTAATTGATAGCGCCCTAAGCAATAATCAGCCCTTTGATTTAGTGATCACCGATTGGCGCATGCCAAATATGGACGGTATTGAACTTGCTCAGTCAATCAGTGATAACCCGCAACAGAATCTACCCGCAGTATTGATGGTGACTGCCTATGACAAAGGTGATGCTATTTCATCATCACAATCGGCAGGCATAGATGGTTATTTAGAAAAACCTGTTGATGCATCGATATTACTTGATGCCATGACTAATGCATTGAAAATAGATGGTGCAACTAAAGATTACCAAAACAATAATAAAGGACTACTCGACTTGTCTGATGCCCATATATTATTGGTTGAAGATAATGCACTTAATCAACAAGTAGTCTTGGGGTTTTTAGAAGAAACCCAAGCCAATATAGATGTTGCTGATAATGGAATAATCGCGTTAGAAAAGTTAACCAAAAATGAATACGATCTTGTCTTGATGGATTTACAAATGCCTGAGATGGATGGCATAACTGCGACAGAAAAAATTCGCCAACAAACACAATTTAATGATCTGCCGGTTATCGCCATGACCGCGCATGCCATGCAGGACGAGTTACAAAAATGTTTAGATATTGGCATGAATGATTACTTTACCAAACCCATCGACCCTAATGCGCTATTTAGCTTAATATCAAAATGGCTGGATAAAAACAAACAGGTAATGAAACCACTGACTAACGTAGAAGCTAGTGTAGAAAAATCTGATCAGCCAACTAAGTTAAATGATAAACAACAACCTGTACTACAAGGCTCTGAGATAAAAACAGCTAGCACTCTCGTTGAAACAACACCCGTTAGTACCGATAGCCAATCAACACCACAAGCTTCAGAGGTTCCTGATGAAGACTTTCTTATGCAACTGAAAAGACTAGACTGCTTAGATGTAACTGGAGCGATAGAATTGATGGGAGGTCGCGAGCATGTCTTTATAAAGTTAGTACGAGATTTCAGTAAAAATTATCAGCATATTATTGATGACTTACGCGAGCTTTATCGAGCCAAGGAATATAAGGAGGCTTTTCGAATTGCCCATACCTTAAAGTCAAATGCACACTACATTGGCGCGTTAACCTTAGCAAAACGAGCGACTCAATTAGAAGCACAATTAAAAGAAGATCCAAAGTCTGCAGCCATTAAAGTGGCAGAAACAGCCATTGAATTAAATAATATACTTACGATATTAGCCTCTATTTCGGGTGAAGAGTATGATGAATCTGCCGATGAGATGCCTAAATATGAAATAAATAATATTGGTTATTACACTCGACAATTAACAAATATTTTAGTATCAATACAAAGCTTGGTTGAAGAAGAAAATGCCGAGGCTGAAGATTTACTGCCTCGATTATTAACCCTAACCAAAGATAGCGAACACAAAAATTTTGCTGAGAATATTGCAGCGGATATTGAAGACATAGAATACAGCAAGGCCTTGAAAAAGGTCGAAGAGTTATCAGTTTTAATACAACAAGAAAATTAATATCACATGGATTAAACAAACCCACAGTGAAAAAGCATGGAACATTTATCACAAAAAATATTGATTGTTGACGATGAAAAGGCCAACAGACAACTGCTTAGAGAGTTGCTTCAAGAGGAAGCAACCATTATCTTTGCAAAAAATGGTGAACAATCACTAGAGCTTGCAGAAAAACACCTGCCTGACTTAATTTTACTCGACATTATGATGCCCGATATGTCAGGTTTTGAAGTAATGGCAAAAATTAAAAGTAACCCCGCCACAATAAATATTTCCGTCATTTTTATCACTGGCCTAGCCAATAGCGATGATGAAGAAAAAGGCTTCGATTTAGGCTGCTGTGATTATATTTACAAACCTTTTAAAGCAAATGTCGTAGTGGCAAGGGTTTTAACTCACTTAGAGTTAATTCAACAACGTAAGATACTCAATGAAATTGCTCATATTGATGCACTAACTGGGGTTTCAAACCGCCGAGAAATGGATGCTATTTTAGCTCAAGAATTACTAGCCAATGAACGAGACAATAATCAACTGGCAGTGGTTTTAATTGATATAGATTACTTTAAAGACTTTAATGACAATTATGGTCACGGAGCTGGCGACATTGCCTTAAAAAAAGTAGCCGCATCATTTAAGGAAGTATTACATCGACCTCGTGATTTTATTGCTCGTTTTGGCGGGGAAGAATTTGTGATCATATTACCCGATATTGATTTAAACGGTGTAAAAATGGTACTCAATAATATTAATCAATCACTTGCCGCAAAAGAAATTAAACACGAGTTTTCTCAAACATTTAACCTATTAACTATCAGCCTAGGTGCAGTGCTCATTGGTGGTAAGACAAAACTTACCCCTGAAAATGTACTGAATAAAGCAGATCAATTACTTTATAAAGCAAAACATCAAGGCAGAAACCAAATGGTCATTGAGGCATTCTAATTCCTATTGAGTGAAGTAGTTTGGGTATATGTAAATAACAGCGTATGATAAGCAGTAATATTTGCTCTTTTTAACAAACGGTTATGGCATTAAAATCCACAATTTATAAAGCAACCATTCATTTGTCCGATATGGATAAAAATTATTACGACACCTTAAATCTAACGGTTGCTCAACATCCCTCTGAAACTGATTTACGGTTAATGACCCGATTATTAGCGTTTATTTTAAATGCCCATGAGGATCTTAGCTTTGGCAAAGGATTAAGTGATGAAGATGAAGCAGCGCTCTGGCAAATCAACTACTCCGAAGAAATAGAGCTTTGGGTTGAGTTAGGCCAACCTGACGAAAAGCGTCTGAAAAAAGCCTGTAATAAAGCTAATCGCACTACTTTATACGGCTACAACTCACCTTTTGATGTGTGGTGGCAACAAAACAAAAGCAAAATTTCACAATACAGTAATTTAACGGTTGAACGTTTTGACGATGCAGGACTTAGCTCTTTAGTTGCATTATTAAGTCGTACCATGGAAATTCAAGTCAGTATTCAAGACGGTCAGTTATGGGTAAACATAGGTGATGAAAGCTTGTTAATTGAAAGAGAATGTTTACAAATAGCTGAATAATATTTATACGGAGAATAGGTTATGAAAAAAATAATAAATAAGAGTCCCTTAACCATCGCTTTATCTTTAAGTTTATCGCTTCTTGCTAACGTTAATGCTTATGCCAACAACGTTTCTTTAGAAAGTATGACTAAAGACATTACTTATTTGGCCAGTGATGAATTAAACGGCCGCGCCAATTTTTCTGCTGAGATTGATGTCGCTGCTGATTATATTAGCCAACGCTTCCAAGAAATTGGTTTAGTCCCTTTAGCAGGCGAAAAAAGTTTTAAACAAAACTTTATCATTACCAATATTGCGCCGTTAGGTTTAACTGCCACGCTTAATAACATAAGTATCAGCCCTGAACATTTAGGTATGGCAAGTACCATTGAAACCATTAACTGGCAAAGTGAGAAAGACTTCTCGACCAGCGTTATTGGTAAAGATGACGATATGAGAGCGATACTGAGTAGCATCAACCAACAAGGAGGCAAACATCTTGTTTTGATCAACTCCGCACATGCAAAAAGATTTGCTGGTTATAGCCGTTACTTTGCTAGAGGCTTAAATAAACTGACACTAGATCATCAAGGGGCTATCGTGATGATACTCACAGATGAAACTTCAATAAAATCGATACAAGTGAATGCTAGTACAAAAATCAGTGAACAAACCTTAACGAATGTCGTTGGTGTTTTACCGGGTCAAAAGCAAAAAGATCAAGTGGTATTATATTCGGCGCATTATGACCACTTAGGCGCAGGTCCTAATGGTGAAGGCGATGTAATTTATAACGGTGCTGACGATGATGCTTCTGGTACAACAGCGATAATCAATCTTGCTCAATATTATGCCAAACAAGGCAATAATGCTCGCTCCTTAATGTTTAGTGCTTTTAGCGCTGAAGAAATTGGCGGTTTTGGTTCGCGTTATTTTTCTCAGCAAGTCAATCCTGATGATGTGGTCGCCATGGTCAATATAGAAATGATCGGTAAACCATCAAAATTTGGTGCTGGAAATCTATGGATGACTGGCATGGAGCGTTCGAATTTAGGCGCATTATTAAATGAAAGCTTGCAAAAACAAGGGACTAAAATTCATCAAGATCCCTACCCTGCACAGAACCTTTTTTACCGTTCAGATAATGCCACCTTGGCACGATTAGGTGTTCCCGCTCATAGTTTTAGTAGCACACAGCTTGATAAAGATAAGCATTATCATCAAGTATCTGACGATTTAGCGAGTTTAGATTTAGCATCAATGCATCAAGTAATTGAAAATCTATCTATTGCTACTCAAGGTTTAGTTGATGGTGAGATCACGCCAACACGGGTTGATGTCAACAAAGTGAAAGGTCACGGTAAGATTTATTAATTTGTTGCAGAATACCCCAAAAAAAACGCAATAATGTATATTATTGCGTTTTTTTGCTCTACAGCTTAGTAGCTTTATCTATGTTTTTGTCGATTTTTTGAAGAATGCGACTTGGTACTACTTGAGCTGTCTTTTGTCACTCGTGCATATTGTTTACTTGAGTGACCTCCCCTAGCTTTATGCTCTTTATATGACTTTTGTGGCGCACGATGAACAACAGGTGTTGATTTTTTTACTCGCTGTTGTTTTTTCCAAGCATCACGATCATGTGTTTTAGGTTTTACTGACGCGTATTTATTACGCTCGCGTGATTGTTCAACTCTATTTACTCGTTTCATTCTTGCTGGTGACGATTGAAACTCTTCCCGTTTCTTTGGTGTTGATCCTTTAACAACGTTATTCACTTTAAGTCTTTTTGCTACTTGTTGATGTTGTTTACTGATATGGCGATTCTTTTGGTATTTAGCCTTATGGTCAACGTTATTATATTGTTTTCTTACTACACGGTTATGGACAATGCTTGGTTTGTGGCTAGCGTATTTGTGCTTCATCTTATTGCTACGATAGGCAACGCCTTTACGGTGGTGCGGATTATGACTCCAACGCTTAGCATGATGACTAGTGGCAATACGCCTATTAGAGTAATGGTAGCGATTTTTATGATGATGTCTTACTACATGGTGATTATTCCAATGGAAGGCACTAAAGAAAAAATCAAAGGCTATATGTACTCCTGAGTGCCAATAAAAAGGCCCATGATAATTGCTATAATGTAACGGTCTATGCCAATAAACGGGTGGGTAGTGTGACCAGTGCCAGTTACCATAAACCACACGAGTATCATAATAAGGCACATAAACCACTTCAGTTTGAGCAGGCTCTATAATAATGGTTTGCTTTTCACGAACAATATTTACGTTGTCCATTTGGCTAAGGTTGCCCGCTTGATCTGCTTTTTGTCTTAAGGATTGGATACTCGCAAGTACTTGTGACTCATCTTGCAAAAATGCATCGCCGAGCTTTCTCATCCAGGATAAATCTTCACTTAGACTTTGTAAAATTCGTGGAAAAGGCAATAATGCTTTAACACTGGGATCCCAGTCTTTTTCTGCTGCTTGGTTAATTATTTCGTATTCAGCGCTGTTTTTATGTTGCGATAGAAAACGATCTGCATCAATTACTTCGATAGGATAAGTTGCTGCAATTAGAATATGGGTAAGTAGCGTGTCAGGATAAAGCGCGATAGGTGCAAGCATTTGGTCAAGCTCTGCTTGGCTAAATTGAACCACTTGGTCTACTTCTTGTTCATTAACTGGCATCGCTGGGGCTTGTCCAGCAAACGTTATACTAGTTAATAATAAACAACTTGAAAGTATTACAGCTGTTATCGGGCTTTTCTTGTTTGTCACGTTGCGTGTTGTCATAAATGTCACCTCTCTGTAAGCGATGACAGTAGTTTATACAAAGTAAACTGAATGATTACTGAACATGATGACAGATTATTTACATGGCGAAGGTTATTGTAAACTTAGCACCGCCGAGCTCTGTTGAGCGCTCGATAGTTAAACTGCCTTGATAACTTTCGACTAAGTCTCGAACGATGGCTAAACCAATACCATGGCCCTGTTCATAAGTGTCTGCACGTGTACCGCGTTGTAATATATGAGTGATTTCTGTTTCTTCAATCCCGCACCCGTCATCTTCTACACTGATGACAAGTTGGTTCGGCTGACTATTTATATAAACTATTACATCAGCAATCGCAGCTTTACACGCGTTATCCATCAGATTGCCTAGTATTTCAAACAGATCAACTTCATCGCCTTTAAAAATAACATCATCGTCGATATTTTGCTGATAAGTAAGTTGTTTATCTCTATATATTTTCTTCAGGCTATTTAATAACTTATTAAAACAAGGAGCGATTTCCACCCCTAAATGCCAAGAAGATTGCCCAGCACTTTGCGCCCGTTTTAGTTGGTGTTCAATCATTAAATTCATCGTATCGAGCTGTTCTTTACTGTGCTCAACATCGTTCATGGCAATGTGACCTTGCAGTACCGCCAGTGGTGTTTTTAAGCTATGGGCAAGGTCTGATAGTGCATTTCGATAGCGTTTACGCTGGTTTTGCTCTGTGGTTAATAGCGTATTAAGTTGCGCGGTAACTTGTTGTAATTCCTTAGGGTAATGTGCTTTTAATAAATTGGCTTTACCTTGTTCAATGTCTGAGATCTCTTTTTTCAGGTTGGCCAGTGGTTTTAAGCTCCAGCGTAACCAGATAAATTGGATCAGCAATAAAATGGCCATCAGGGAAGTCAAACCTAACCACAGCTGTTGACGAAATTCATTCATCAACAATTGATAATCTGCTTGCTGTTTGATGATGTGCAAGGTCATTTCTTGTGGCGACTTTTTTTCGCTAAAGTCGTCACTAAAACTGACCGAAAAGCTGTAGATAAAATGTTGGCTACCATCAACGGTAATAGAGTAAAAATCGCCATTACCAATAATAGGTGATTGCAGGTTTTCTGGAATAATCACAGCTAACAATGATGCCGAGCTCCACAATGTTAGCGGGTTATCTGTTTTTGAGGTAATTAAGGCATATAAGCCAGACTCACTGATATTAAAACGATTCTCAGCTAAAGCATCAGGCATAAACAACTGTCCTTGATCAACTTCGGCTACGGCTAACAATGAATAAGAATAAGCAACCAATTCATTTTGCACACTGGCGCCCATGTGCTTTTGATAAGCATTGGAAATTGTAATGCCAACAATAGGCAACAACACCAGCACCATAAATAAAGTGCTAACAATAATGCGTGACTTTAAAGAATTAAAGAATAAGTGAAATGGTCGCATTAAGTTGCTAAATACCGCTAATCAAGGTTGGTAAACTGGCGCAATTTGTAACCTTGTCCACGTAAGGTTTCAATAAACTGATATTCTCCAGAAGGATCGAGTTTTTTACGTAAACGTCGAATAAAAACCTCAATCACGTTTGAATCAAGATCAAAGTCTTGATCGTAGATATGCTCGGTTAATTGTGTTTTCGACTTTACTTGCCCTTGATGATGCATTAAATATTCAAATACTTTATATTCGTAACTGCTTAAACTCACGGGAGCATTGTCTACTCTCACTTCCATACTGGCAGTATCGAGCAAAAAAGGTCCGTTAATGATCTGTGGACTTGCTTGTCCAGCACTACGTCTGATCAAAGCCTTTAAGCGAGCAAAAAGCTCTTCATGATGAAAAGGTTTGGTTAAATAGTCGTCAGCTCCTGCATCTAAACCATCAACTTTGTCTTGCCAGCGGTCTCGGGCCGTTAATACAATAATAGGAAATGCGACCCCTTGTTTACGTAAGGTCTTTATCAATGTTTTACCATCTAGTTTAGGTAAACCTAAGTCGATAATTGCCGCATCGTAATTGTATTCAGTACCTTGATATAACCCTATTTCACCATCGTCAGCAACATCGACACTGTACTTCGCTGATTCTAATTGTTGTTTTAATTGATCTTGTAGCGCGAGATCATCTTCCACTAATAAAATACGCATTGTTTATTATCCTGATACTTTGCCAGATTTAGCATCAACTTTCACCGATACTACATGACCATTGCTTTTTAATATTTTGACTTTGTATCCTGGTTTACCATTTACCTTGGTTCGTTGAACTTTTAAGACTTTACCGCCATATCGGCCTTTTACAACTCGAGCCGCTTGTTGAGCATTACTGATGGTTAGTTGCTGTGCCTTTGCATAAACGTAGGGCGTAGCAGAAAGCTGCGATGAAAACAGAGAAAAGAATAAACAAAAGACCACCGCTAAACGGCAATTAACCAACGCGGAATTCATTTTACTAATCAAAATTTTAAAACCTCAACTTTTATAACCAATATCTAATAATAACAAGTGTAAAAGAATGCGAGTCTTAAACCAAGAATTTTACTCGAACAAAATGTACCAGTACGGTAATAATTTTACCGTATCAAACTGAATTAACCCTGAACAATTTAAAACAATGATCTGAATAAACCTGTTCAGCTAGCATTCACACTCAATGCGTTTAACTGTTGTTAACACTCGCATTCTTTATGGAATAGAAAATGATCAAATCCTTATTACTTCTTACAAGCTGTTTATTATTACCATTAAGCCAAGCCATAGCATCGACAGGGCAAATATCAACGGGTAATGCCAAGCAAGACTGGGTCAAACAAGATGCATTACAACAATTAAAAGTGATAGCACAAGCTGCTGAGCCTGCAACCATTAATGAAAAGTTGGGCAAAACACGTCAAGAAGTTCTAGCGCTAAAAGTATCACAAGCCGCTGAACGGTCGTCTAAGCCTAGTCAAAATTCAGTAAATTCGGCAAACTCTGGGATGAATACCCCCTATAAAACATCAACAAGCAGCAGGGTTCATCATTCGTTTAATATTTTTGAAGCCTATGCACAGCTTATTGAAGATTATGATAGCGATGGGTATTACCAAACGTTTAGTGTCACCTTTGATGCAGATGTATACACTTTTGATTTAATAGACCGTGCCGACGTTTATGCTGAGCTCTATTTAAGTAGAGATGGCGGTGAGTGGGTGCACTATTACACCAGTGACATTTTTGCCATTTATGGCGAAAGTGAAGATGATGACTACGAGGTTTATACCACTTTAAATCAAGGTTATATTCCAGCAAACTATGATGTACTGATCGACTTATATGAAGTAGGTTACTTCGATATTGTTGCCACTTATAGCTCGTACGATACTAATGAATTATATGCTTTGCCGTTAGAAAGCAGTGATTATGATCCTGATTATATTGAAGTGAGCAGTGTCAGCCATGGCCATGGTGGTGGTAGTGGCTCTTGGACATTATTATTAGGGCTTTTTTCGATAATATTGGTGAGAAAGTTATGCGTAAAACATAACCAATAACCATAATGTACCTACGTAGATATTGGTGTTTTTCTTTATTGTTTTTTACCATTAAGTAAAACACCAATAAAACTATTGCGTACCAAATACCAATAACTGACAAAACCGATGAAGAATATCGCCATAAGGCTAATGATAAACTTCAGCCAAAGGTTGATATTCAAATCAATAAGCGGAAATTGGATCACTAATAACAGCGGAATATGCACCAGATAGAGCCAATACGATGAATCAGCAATATAACGCATTAGTCTATTGGAATAATTGAAAAGTTTTTTACCAACAATTAACGCTAACAAAGAAAAATAAACCGCGCCAACCGCTTGAAATAAGACCGTAATAAAGTGCTCTCCCCCTGACGGTGCAAAAACCTCCCCTTTCATCATCGCAGCAATTTCTTCAATTGATATTGTACTAGGTATTCGTAAATAAAAAGCAATATAACTGCTTAGGCCCACGAGTAACAGCAAGGCTTGGTACTTTTCTAGTTGCTTAAGTACCGTTTGGTTTTGGTAAAAAGCACAACCAACCAAAAAGAAAATTCCATAAAAACCATATGACCATAACTCAGGATAAAATTTCTCTGGCGCAGGAAAGGGTGCTATCTGGCTATAAAGCGCAGGGACAATCAGCAAAGGAAACAGGATCAGTAAAAATGGCACAGAAGCCATTTTTTTCATCCACGTGTATTGTAAGAACTTCAGTTTATATAACGCCGCAGCTAATAAACAAAAGCCAAATAAGTTATACAAGAACCATAAGTGAGCAGTGCTTGCAGGTGAATTCTCGATATTATTTTCACTCAATATCGTCAGAATGGGGGGAATATTTTCAACAAACGATACTCCCCACGTAATGGCTGCAATGATTGCTGCAAGTAATATTGGATAAAAAACGATGAAGGGTAATAATATGCGCTTGCATCTGTGCTTAATAAAAGCAGTAAGGCCCCTTTTCTCTAATAACATAAAGGCAAAAAAGCCAGCGATAAGAAAGAATAATGGCATACGGAATAGATGTAAAAAATATACGCTAAAATCAAGAACCACTGATTTCTGAGGATCTGCAACAAACCAAATATTATGCATTAACGGGCTATAAGCAAGTGCCACATGAAAGACAATGCCGATCAACATTGCAGCGGCCCGAAGGTTATCCATGTAATGGAAACGTTGTTCGTTATTTGGGCTAGCTTGCTCTATTGTTGAAACGGTAGCTACTTTAGTTGTCATATTTTAAGTTTTCACACACTGTTAACTCACCTTTTTCGCATAAGACGACTTTTCCATTTCGATGACTTCCACCGTAAAAGAAATATTTTTAAGCTCACTAAAATTTAGCTGCTGTAGAATACTTTTTGCCAACTGTTGTCTTTGTTCTAACGTTCTACCTGATAATATTTTTGCCGTGACATGAACAAAGCTCTTATCGCCCTCTCCTACTTGATAATGGTCAAAAGCAAGCGCGCGTACTTTAATGTGCTCAGCTTCAAATAACTGCGAATTTAGCGCCCCTTGAAAAACACCACCAATAAAGGCGTCAACATGACTAATTAGTTCAGGTTGATTAGCATATTCAATAATACAATGGGGCATTGTCTGGTTACTTCCTAATCATTAAAGATATCGTTTATTATTCAGCAAAACTAATG
>Ga0105356_10004814_pt1 | contig 12986 bp, 13 predicted proteins | sample GOMGulsemesocosm_3_FD_83502 | JGI IMG/M metagenome (GOLD analysis project Ga0105356, IMG submission 83502) | Methane-oxidizing microbial communities from mesocosms in the Gulf of Mexico - GOM9D Gulf of Mexico | ecosystem: Environmental > Aquatic > Marine > Cold seeps | place: Gulf of Mexico...
CAAAGGTGGAACGCTTTGAATGTATTGGAGCAACTAAAGGAGACTTCGCCACATAAACAGTTACCTGAAATATTTTTAGTATTTTCGTTTTTCATAGTTTCTACCGCAATTCTATTTGCTCAATAATAACCCTGTCACGACCATTTAATGGTTCTAAGCGAAGATCCAAACGCTTGGAGGTTCTTAACAGTTGACCGGCTATGGTATTCGTTAAAGGGGGATGGTCTGAAGGTTCAATATCAAAAACCACTGAATCAAACCAGTCAATATCGGTTGTCATCGACAGAGGGGCTGCCAACTCTTCAATTACAGTAGCAGCTTGAGTAAACTCAGGCAGTACGCGAGCAGCAACAAACTTTACTCTCGACTTGATTCGGCTTTCGCCAATACGGCCACGTTGCCCCCAAAAAATATTACTGTAAGTTTGATTAGATACCGCAACATCACGATCAACATTAAAGCGTGCTTTCATCATAAAGCCATCGAATAAAATGGCGTAGTCTTCACGTGAGGTAGAGTAATTGTAGAATTGTGGCGCATCTTCAACTTTAAATAATTGAGCGACATCATTGGGGCTTAACGCTTTTTCACTGGCGCTTGCGGCCTCGCCTCTAAACCTTACTGTGCCAAGTGAGCGCATTTCATCACCGTGTAATGGGTAGGTATTTTGTAAGAGAGAGGATTGAATGCTATTACTATTAAACGAGCTATTGGTAACGGCAACTATGGTTGAAGCTTGGTTAAGGTTGTGCCATAAGCTACTAGGGTAAAAGTCATTAGCATGGGCGAGCTCGTGATATAACAATGCAGAGAAATCATAAAGTGCATGTTCTGGTGAACGTGTTATCCGATATTCTCTTGGAAAACTGTATGATGCCCAGTCATTATTTTTGGTATATCGCCAAGGCATTTCAAATTGCAATTCGCTGCCAAAGCCACCTCGATAATCAGGTGCTTGATTGATGGTATCACGCTCTTCAGGGGTAACCCATAAATCAGAAGGATCTAGATAAATAGCCCCGGTATAAGGGTGATAAAATGAGGGTCTGATATCGTATGAAATGACAATTGCTGTTGTTGCTCTTAATAAATTTTTGAAATCATTGTGTATATCGTAATTTTCTAAAAAGTACTTAAAGCGATCGCCCATCCATTGGTGAGAAACAACAACTCTATCCATGACTTCATTTACTGTTGGTGTATTTGACGTATGGGCAAGTAAAGGTAATTTATTGAAAGTACATGATTTATTATAAGTAAGACTATTGGCATAAACACAATCGACTAACTCATTAGCATAAGGAGCATTGCTATTAAATGGGAATACTGTGGCCAGCCTACTATTAAAAGGAGAGGTTTGGTTGCTAGTAATAACGTTGATGTCACTGTTTTCAACTAAAACGGCGACATTATCTTGGTAATTTGTTTGCTCGTTTTGGGCGGTTACTTTAAAAGTTAACAGTGTGTCGGCATTTACGCTTGGAGCGTTAAAAAATACAGCTATTTTGCCGTTGGTTGATGATTCTGTGAAAGTCACTTGCGGACCAGAAGTTTGTTGCCAAGTTATAGAGTCTTCTTCAATACCTTCGGCAATATAAGTAACGAGTGAAACTTTGTTCTCTTCAACCACAGCATGACTTAATCTTGCCGAAAGTAAGTGCTTGCTGCCAGTAATAGTAATAGTTTGAGTTAAACTTTCTTTAATCCCTTTGTCATTGTCAAAAGTTACTTCAAAACTAAAGTCTCCCTGTGATGTACTAGTAAAAGCAATAACTTTACTGTGCTTAGCAAAAAAAATGACTTCTTCACCAGAGGTTTGCTTCCAAGTAATATTTTGCACATCGTAATCGGGGGAAAAAAGAATAAGTTCTGCTGTTTGATTAATGCCAACGGAGTCTTCAACAAGAATAATTGTTGCTTGAGTAATGGATGTGGGCAAGGGAGACGTATTTGTAGTTGGTGTAGGATTTCCGTTACCACCTCCGCACGAGGTAATCAAAAGTGTAACTACAGCAATTAAAAAAAGCTCTTTCATCATCAAGTCCGTAATTTTATCATCCGTTATATTTCACGAACATTCTAACACTTAGTTAACACCTTGTAGGAAATTATTTTATGCAAACGTTCAATTATTGCCTACCAATTGGCTCAATTGCTGAAGAATTCACATTTTATTAATTTAGGTCAAAATAATTCACTCACAAAGTACTTAGAATCACAACACGCTCTAAATAACCTGACTTAACATTGGGTCAGTTTTTTTAAATTAATGTAATAAAAATAGGTTTTACTATGACAACTATTGTTGATTATATGACAGTTAAACACCGAGAATGTGATGAACTTTTTGCTGATGCAGAATCTGCGGTTATAGCGGCTAATTGGAGACAAGCAAGTGAAAAGTGGCAAGAATTTAATGGTGAGCTAGAAGTTCATTTACAAGCGGAAGAGCAAATATTATTTCCCAAGTTTGAAGCCGCTACGGGCATGACTTCAGGTCCAACACAAGTTATGCGGATGGAGCATCAGCAAATGCGTGCGCTGATAAAAACGATAAATAAAGCATTGTCGTTACAAAAAAAGGATGAATTTTTGGGGTTGAGTGAAACCTTAATGGTGCTGATACAGCAGCACAATATGAAAGAAGAAATGATGCTTTATCCTATGAGCCAACAGCACATTTTGAATACAGATGGTGTTGTTAATGAATTACAAAAATGTAGCCAGTGATAATTTATGGAGCAAATAACTTTAAATGTTAGCAGTTTAGCGCCACCTGAACCCATGACCGAAATAGTGCTGGCACTTTCAAATTTAAAAAATCTACAGTATTTAAAAGTTATTCATCGGCGGCAACCTTTTCCCTTATTTGAACGTTTATCGGCTGGAGGGTGGGGTTATGTGTGCAAAGAGCTATCGCCTCAATGTTTTACTATTTATATCTATCAATTGAGTGATCAAGAGAGGTTTTTGGCCTTGCTTGATTCAGAGCTCAATCGGGTGTGATTAACCGCTGTTATTTATCGGTTAATTTAAAGAGTGAACTTAAAAAGTGAACTTAACCATTAATTTAGTGAAGTAAGATTATGCATGCCCCTGGCGTTTCGTTTGGTAGTTTACCTCGGATAGATTATCCCTATCGCTTTTTTGTAACAGCGACATTTTTTGTTATTGTTCTGGCCATTTTTATCTTGCTTTCAGGAGAAACACCCTGGAGTAACAGGTGGCAGCCGGCAATGCTATTTATTACCCACGGTTTTACACTCGGTTTTATTACCACGATTATGATGGGGGCGCTATTGCAAATAATTCCTGTCGTTGGGGGGATTGCCTTACCCCAAATTAATGTGGTTGCCACTACTAGTCACGTTTTTCATTTATTAGGTACGAGTTTATTGATGAAGAACTTTGTCTGGCCTGATGAATATTCGCGAGTCTTGTCAGTTGTTTTTTTAGTTTTAGGTCTCGGTATTTATATCGTTACTGTGTTTGGTTTGTTACTTATAAAGCTTAAGCAAGGTGCAACACTTGCTGGTATTCGCAATGCTCTACTATTGTTGAGTTTTACTATCGTTATCGGCTGTCTTATACAGTTTAGCAACGCAGGGGCAGATCTATTGCTGGCAAACAAAAGCTATACTAATTTGCATGCGTTATTAGGGGGCATGGGCTGGATGGGCTTATTAATTTTAGCCGTCAGTTTTCAAATTATCCCGATGTTTCATGTTGCACCTATTTTTCCAATGGGGATAACTCGTTATTTGCCTAAAATTCTATTTTCTTTGTTAATTGCTTTATTGTTAATCGTTGCATTTTTTAACGAATTTTCCAGTAGTTTAATGATATTACTTGGCGATAGTTTGCTTTTACTAAATTGTCTTTATGTGATCGTCCTGCTAAAAACTCTAGATAAGCGTAAACGAAAAATTGCTGATACCACCGTCATGTATTGGCAGTTAGCTGCTTTTTCAATGATATTGTTAACCTGTTTAACTTTTGTTGTTCAGTTTTATTTAAAGAATAAGGCCATTGAGCCAGCACTTAATAACTTTCATAATTTACTGCTTCAAAAGCAAGATCTGTTACAGGCGGCAATTTTCTTTTATTTTTTCATCATTTCAGTATTGCAAGGAATGTTACTAAAAATTCTGCCTTTCTTAAGTTACACCCATTTGCAGCAACTATGTTTAACCAATTTTAAAGCGATGGAGCATATTCCACATATGCACGAATTTTTGAGTAAACAACACGGACTTTATTTGTTTTTTCTGCATTGTTGTACAGGGTTAAGTTTATTGGCCACAATCTTAATTCCAAGCCTCTATTGGCTTTTTGGTGTGTTACTTTTAGTTGAATTTAGTTTGCTTTTAGCAATAATGATAAAGGTCATTGGTTTGTATAAAATATCTCTGCGGAAAATAAAAGCATTGAAAGGAAATAACATTGAATACTGTCTTACTGAATAATCGTCCTATTACGCCATCGAAAATAGTTTGTATTGGCCGTAACTATGTTGAACATATAAAAGAGTTAGGAAATGAGCTACCCACCGAAATGGTAGTGTTTTTTAAGCCAAACTCTGCAATATCGACGAAATTAAGTGCGTTTCATCAAGAACCTCTACATTATGAAGGCGAACTTTGCTTTCTTTATCAGCAAGGAAAGTTTACTGCGATAGGATTTGGTCTTGATTTAACTAAACGTGGTTTACAAACAAAGTTAAAAGATAAAGCATTGCCATGGGAACGAGCTAAAGCATTTAATGGTTCTGCTTTGTTTAGTGAATTTATTTCAATACAAAGCAATAATGAAGAATTGATGGAAAAATTCAGTCTTGAATTATTGATTAATGACAAGATCGTTCAGGCAGGCGATGTCACAAAAATGATGGTTAGGCCTGACAAGATTTTAGTTGATTTACAGCAATTCGTAACCCTTGAAGACGGTGATATCGTTATGACGGGTACGCCAAAGGGGGTCGGTCAGGTAAACGCTGAAGATGTATTTGTCGGTAAGGTCTTATTATCAGGCATCGAGATTACTCGCGCAACTTGGTTAGCTCAATAATGTGAACCTGAATTATGTGATTTTTTAATGATTGAACGGTTATTGAGCATTTATTGATACCAATCAGAAAGCTTTCCTTGCAATTGTGACAATATTAGTTGCAATAACATAAGTTACTTCTTGCTTCAGAGGAGTAACGACAACAAGGAAAAAATGATGAAAACAATCATTGAACCTTTCCGGATAAAATCGGTTGAACCACTTACCATGACCACCGAGGCGGAGCGCGAAGCGTACTTAGAAAAAGCAAACTATAACTTATTTTCATTAAAATCAAATCATGTATTAATCGATTTACTGACCGATTCAGGTACTTCAGCAATGAGTACCAAACAATGGGCTGGCATTCAAATGGGTGACGAAAGTTATGCGGGTTCACCCTCCTTCTATCGTTTTGAAAAAGCGTTAAAAGAACTCGCACCTTTTAAGCATATCATTCCTACCCATCAAGGCCGAGCTGCTGAAAAAATACTATTTTCAATTGTTGGTGCTAAAGGGAAAGTCATTCCAAATAACACCCATTTTGATACAACCCGAGCAAATATTGAATCTACAGAGTGTCAGGCGTTAGATTTGGTAAAACAAGTGGGCTTAGATCCCGAGTTTATTCACCCTTTTAAGGGAGATATGGATTTGAACCGTTTACGTGATCTATTAGAGACTAGTGCCGATGATGTTCCACTTGTTATGTTAACTATCACTAATAACTCAGGTGGCGGTCAACCCGTTTCTATGGCAAATATTAGAGCTGTTAAGGAAATTTGTAATGAGTTTGCTAAACCACTAATACTAGATGCTTGCCGCTTTGCTGAAAATGCTTATTTCATAAAGCAAAGAGAGCAGGGTTATCAAAACAAAACCCCTAAAGAGATAGTACAAGAAATTTTCAGTTATGCCGACGGTATGACCATGAGTGCCAAAAAAGATGCCTTGGTAAATATGGGGGGGTGGTTAGCACTCAATGATGACGACTTAGCCATGAAAGCACGTAATGTACTTATTCTTACCGAAGGTTTTCCAACCTATGGTGGATTGTCAGGTCGCGATCTAGATGCCATGGCGATAGGCCTAGAAGAAGTTATACAAGAAGACTATTTGCATTACCGAATTACATCGACTGCTTATTTAGGTGAGGCACTTGATAAACTAGGTATTCCAATAGTGAAACCTGTCGGCGGACATGCAGTATATATTGATGCACGAGCCATGTTACCCCACATAGCAACTACCGATTATCCAGGGCAAGCGCTTGCTATAGAAATGTACCGATTAGGGGGAATTCGCGCCTGTGAAATTGGCTCTGTAATGTTTGGCAAGCAGCCTGATGGCAGTGAAACTACTGCTCCAATGGACTTAGTTCGTATGGCTATTCCAAGACGAGTATATACGCAAAGTCATATTGATTATTGTATAGAATGTCTAGCGGAACTGAATGCCAATAAAACACAGTTGAAAGGGATTAGCATAAAGTGGCAGCCACCTATGTTAAGGCATTTTACTGCACACTTTGAATTACTGAAATAATGGGTTGAATGACTGACGTAGACCTATAGAAGTAGAAAAGAAAAATAAAGTTGAAACAACTCCGGTTTCAACTTTTTATTTGCATATTTATGAAGCGTTTCCAATTGAACTTCAAAAATCTATCAAAAAAACAAAGAAATTAGTTAAATGGGTAATTATCCTTCAATACCCAAATTATGAAATAACTCATTGCGATAAGCTTTACTCAACTTGACTTCATCATCATTAATAAGGGCGATAAGATTGTATCGACCTAATTCACTGTTAATGAGTTTTATCTTGTTCATATTGACAATAGAAGAGCGGTGAACGCGAATAAACTGATCTTTAGGTAGCTTTTCTTCAAGGCTCATTAAGGACTCTCTATGCAATACCACTCTATCCTCTAAATGCACTTCAATATAATTCGAAGAGGCATGCAACCATAAAATATCTTCAAAATGTATAATTTCAATTTTACCTACAGACTTAGCTGCAATGAAATTAGCTGATATTCTAGAACTGTTATTTTCAGGTTTTTTTATATGACTAATTTTTGAGTCTTCATAATTCTTGTCAAGATATTCAAGATTATTGCTTTCATTGAATTGATGACATTCTTCGCTCAGGTAATTAAAGTTTTGTAGCATATTTTCACCTAATTTATTTTTGTTACTTTCATATAAAGACATTTCCTTGTCTTATATCGTCGCAAAAAAAATAAATTAGTTGGTTTTATTTTAATTATATTTTATCGCTTTTAGTTATATCTGATGAAGGCAGTACCTTGTAACCATGGATCATTGAAGAAACAATCGACTGTTTTTCTTTACGTTCGGCAACAATAACGGCCAAAATATGCAACGGAATTAAAAATATTAACAAATAAAAAGCATAAACATGTGTGGTGATAAAAGGTTTTCTGAACGCTCTCATTTCTTTATAGGCGTCTTTATCCACATTTACTTTGCTGTAGGGTTTGATGCTTGTTAAATCGGTTTTATCTATGGCAATGCTTTTGGCAAAGTGTTGCCCAAATGGCGGGTAGTAAATGTCTGTGCCTGCGATAACAAGTCCCGTGACCATTTGTACTGTCATACAAGTTAACAGTGCAGCGACCATTAATTTACCTACAGGGTTATGTCCCTTAAAGTTAGCTGACTGACCTTCTCTAAAAGCTTTTAAGTCACTTTTATAACCTTTGAAAAAGGGGAGCGTTTGTGACCATCTTTCAAAGCCTTGACCAAAGAAACCAAAGAATATGCGAATAATTAGGTTAATAGCAAACACATAGCCAGTACTGACATGCAAGGTTTTTAGTAAAATTTTACCTTCAGTGGATATACCAAATAACTTGGCATTTAAAATAACAACACCAATTATTACCAATAATAAAATTGTTAAAACATTGAGCCAATGAAAAGCTCTAATTTTCTTACTCCAAACATAGGTCTTAATAAAATTTTCTGACATTCTCAACCGCACTTTAGTATTAGATTTAAGGTAAGGATAATGCACTTTCAACGTTATAGCACCTTTTTAATGAAAATGATTCGCATTATCATTTGGGTAGGGCTTTATGAAAGCGTTTTTAACTTTTACGGATAATTGAAAGTAGATCTTTATTTGAACTGAATAAAATATCTCGGTATTCTTGCTATTTAGATAACAACAGAAGAAAATCAAATGAAACGCGTCGTTTTGTTCAGCACAAACAACTGTCCACATTGTCAGGTCGCTATAAAGTACCTGGAGCAAAAAGGGGTTACTTATCGGTTGTGTAATGTAAAAACTTCTGCAGGGCAAAAAGAGTTTCGCAAATTAGGATTGCGTGGTGTGCCAGTGCTAAAGATTGGCGATCAAGTGTTAAACGGTTTTTCAGTAAAACAGTTTAATCAACTATATAATGATTAGTAATTATTGATGGGAAGGGAGGTTTAATGTAATTCCTTTGAGTTCAGTCAAGTGAATTCGACTAAAGGAATGCGTGGTATTGAGGGCTATAATCGAATAGTCTATTGTGCACCTTCATTATCTATTTCACTCTGCAACTGCTCAATGCCTTCTATCACTTTAATAAACTTTGTCCCAAAAGGCGTCACGTTATATTCGACTCTTGGTGGTATTTCATTAAAGGTTTTTCGTTCTAGAATGCCAAATTCGACATTCCGCTTTAAGCAGGTATTCAGTACCTTTGTTGTTAACCCTTCCACATTTCTTACCATTTCACCCGGGCGGTTAATGTCATCAATTAATAATTGGTAGACAGTTAAAGACCATTTACAGCCAATTATTTTTTCTACCATGCGAGCGGAACCTTCAGGTGCCGATTTTCTTGTGATTATTTTTTCTTTAATATTCATAAAGATGTACCAAAAAGTTCCTAGCTAACCAATTTGTGCTTACTTTTTTAATGCTTTTTATAATTCTATTATTACCACACTTACAAAGCAGTAACGTTTGAGTTACTAACATTATGGGGTAAAAAAAATGAATTTCAACACAACAGGTACAGCACTTATTATTGGTGGTTCAAGTGGTATGGGACTGGCAACGGCTAGAAAACTATTAGCAGAAAACGTTTCAGTCATCATTGTCGGTCGGGATAACGATAAATTACAATCAGCTAAAACTCAATTAACGACTTTAGGTGATGTTTCAACGATGCAAATTGACCTATATAAATCAGCAGATATTCAAAAATTAGTCGACTTCATTAATTTACCCGCTACTAGTATTAACTATTTAGTTAATGCTGCCGGTTATTTTAGTCCAAAGGCGTTCATCGAGCATGATGATAATGACTATGAAATATATATGGCGTTAAATAAAGCGACCTTTATTATTTCTCAAGCGGTTGCCAAAAATATGATCCGCCAAGGAGGAGGGAATATTGTTAATATAGGTTCTATGTGGGCGAAACAAGCAATTAAGGCGACACCTTCATCAGCTTATTCAATGGCAAAAGCGGGTTTACATGCATTAACGCAGCATATGGCAATGGAACTTAGTGACTTAAACATCCGAGTAAATGCTGTTGCACCGGCAGTGGTTAAAACACCTATTTATCGATCGTTTATTGACGATACTGAAATGGATGAAGCATTAGCTGGCTTTGACGCATTTCACCCGATAGGACGTATAGGTACTGCCGATGATATTGCAAATTCGATTGTATTTTTATTATCTGAACAAGCAAGTTGGGTTACTGGTGCTATTTGGGATGTAGATGGCGGAGTTTTGGCAGGCAGAAATTAATAAAGTTCAAGGTTGAAGCAGTTAATTTCGAAATCAAGAGGGTAAGCAATGTTAAACATGAATTTTGAACAAAGAGTGGTTATTAATACCCAAGAGCAAAGTTGGCTTGCAAGTCCCGCAGCAGGTGTTTGGCGAAGGCCATTAGCACGTGAAGAAGCAGAGCGTGGTCATGCAACTTCCATTGTTCGTTATGAAGCGGGAGCCAGTTTTTCAGCGCATGATCACCCTTTAGGTGAAGAAATTTTAGTACTAGAAGGAACGTTTTCAGATGAAACAGGAGATTACCCTGCAGGAAGCTACTTTAGAAACCCTGAAGGATTTCGACATGCGCCATATAGTAAAGAGGGTTGTGTGTTATTGGTAAAACTTCATCAATTTCAAGCGGGCGATGACCAGCATATTAATATCAATACTCGTATGCAGCCATGGCATCAAGGGATAGGCGGCTTAGAAGTTATGCCTCTCCATAGTTTTAAAGGTGAATCTACTGCGTTAGTTCACTGGCCAGCAGGTGAGAAATTTCAACCCCATGTGCATGCTGGAGGTGAAGAAATATTTGTTATTAAAGGCGAGTTCATTGATGAACATGGTAGGTACCCCGCAGGAACCTGGATACGAAGTCCTCATATGAGTACACATGATCCCTATGTTGAAGTTGATACTGTTATTTTGGTTAAAGTAGGGCATTTGTAATTGAAGACTGAAAAGTTTTCATTGTTATTATGCGATTTGAGCTTTGAATATATGACATATATCAAAAGTCTTTTTGAATAAATAGGTCATACTTTAGTTATCCTTCATATGCAAAGTCGTTGTTAACCTTTATGCCTTCTCAACACTCAACAAATGTAGATATTCATGCCAGCATCAACTGGCATGAATATCTTAAATCAGGTAATCGTATTTTTATTGGTTCTAATGCAGCTGTTCCAAATGCTTTAATCGACAACTTAATTGAAAATAGCGCCAATTTGCACGATATAGAAGCTGTGCACATTTTGACATTGTCTGAAAATAAATGGGTAGAACCTCAGTATCAAGACTTATTTAAAGTTAATGCGTTATTTATCGGAGGGAAGAATGTTAGAGAAGCTATTGCTAATGGTCGAGCCGATTATACCCCCTGTTTTATTTCCGATATTCCTAAGTTATTTACAGAAAATATTCTTCCACTAGATGCTGCATTGATCATGGTAAGCCCACCAGATGAATATGGTTACTGTTCACTGGGTGTGAGTGTTGATGTCGTTTCTTCGGCATTGAAAGCCGCTAAAGTTGTTATCGCGCAAATTAATCCTAAAATGCCACGAACCAATGGTCATAGTTTTGTTCACATTAATCAAATAACCGCCTGGGTGGAAGTAGAGCAAGCCTTGCCTGAACTATCACTAGAAATAGCTGACAAAAGCAATGAAAAGATAAATGAACAAGTGGGGCAGTACGTTTCTATGCTGGTTGATAACGGTGCGACTTTACAATTAGGCATAGGGAAAATACCTGAAGCGGTACTGCACTATTTGGCTAACCATAAAGACTTAGGCATTCATAGTGAGATGATTTCAGACGGTGTGATTGATCTAATGCTTAAAGGGGTGATCAACAATCGTAAAAAAACCTTTCATAAAGGTAAAGCAGTAGTCACGTTTTGTATGGGAAGTCAGCGCTTATACGATTTTGTCGATGGTAACCCTCATGTTGAGTTTTATCCGTCTGAGCACGTTAATTCACCAGTCAATATTGCTAGAAACGATAATATGGTGTCAATTAATAACGCGATAGAAGTAGACTTAACTGGCCAAGTGGTTTCTGATTCTATTGGGTATGAATTTTACAGCGGTATAGGAGGGCAAGTAGACTTTATTCGTGGTGCTGCATTGAGTAAAGGGGGAAAGCCTATTATTGCTCTACCTTCAACAACCAGAGATGGCAAACTATCAAGAATAGTCGCGCATATAACGGAAGGTGGCGGTGTGGTGACATCTCGTGGGCATGTTGCCTATGTTGTAACAGAATATGGTATTGCGTCATTGCAGGGAAAAAGCATAAGGGAGCGAGCACTAGAGTTAATTCGTATTGCTCATCCCAAGTTTCGAGACGAATTACTTGCCAGTGTGCGCAAACATTATTGGGTGCCTGAATATCAAGCAATTACGCCCAGTTCCATCCCCGAATTAGGCGCTATAGAATTTAAAAAATTTACTTTCGCTGATGGAGATTATATTTTAAGAGCATTGGCGCCTGCTGATGAGCGTAGACTACAAGAATTTTTTTACTCTCATAATAAAGAAACCTTAATGATGCGATATAATCATCATGCAACGCATATGTCTCGCGAAAAGTCATGCAACTTAGTTAGCGTTAATCAGCATAAAGATCTTGCCTTGTGTTTTACGCAAAAGGATCATTTAGGCGAGGTTATTCAAGCTGTTGCTCGTTATTATTTGATTGAAGATTTAAATTGTGCAGAAGTTGCATTCGTCATCAAAGAAAGTAAACGGGGTAAGGGCCTAGCTCGGACGTTACTTACTCAAATGATTACTATCGCTAAAATGCGTGGTATCAATAAGCTAATTGCTTGTGTACGTAGAGATAATGCGCCCATGTTGAAAGTTTTTGAATATGCAGGCTTTATTCGAAAACCGGCGGAAGAGATTGATGAAGTTGATCTGGAGTTCGATTTAACTTGAACTAAATCGAATTTGCCTAGTTTAATAGTTTTAGGTGGGTTCAAAAAACAAAAAGAATTGCTAGAGGTAATTTTATGACGGTTGGAGTTATTGGTCATTATCGATGTAATGATCACGATATGGGGGAGCATCACCCCGAGTCGCCAAAAAGAATGGCTGCGATTCAAGATCAACTTATTCGCAGTGGTCTTGATTATGTTGTTCGACAATATGACGCCAAACCTATTAAAAAAGAATTGCTTGAATTAGTCCATGAAGCTAAATATATAGACTACCTCTTTGATAATGCGTCTAAAGAAGGTCTTTTTATTATTGACGACGACACCTTAATGAATAGTGCAACATTATCTGCAGCGTTATATTCTGCAGGTGCGGCGGTTGATGCGGTAGACTTAGTTATGTCTGGGGAAATATCAGCTGCATTTTGCGCGACTAGGCCACCAGGGCATCATGCAGAAAGAAACAAGGCGA
>Ga0105356_10004820_pt1 | contig 12973 bp, 9 predicted proteins | sample GOMGulsemesocosm_3_FD_83502 | JGI IMG/M metagenome (GOLD analysis project Ga0105356, IMG submission 83502) | Methane-oxidizing microbial communities from mesocosms in the Gulf of Mexico - GOM9D Gulf of Mexico | ecosystem: Environmental > Aquatic > Marine > Cold seeps | place: Gulf of Mexico...
ATAAATAAATAATAATCGGGCACAAGCCTTAGAGCTCTACTTTTTAAGTAGCTTAAATAAGTTTTATTTTCTTTTTTAACTTTTAAGATAGAACTTACGCAAAAGAAACCTGATATAGCTAAAAATATATCTGTGCCTAACCAGCCCATTTTAGTTATTGTTAAAATTGCGTTTAAATATGAAGGGTAATTACCTGCACTACCTATAAGGGTAGTGTGATAAATAATTAATAAAGATATGGCTATTAACCTCAATAGCTCTATACCAATATTATTTTCAGTTTTATTTATCATGCTTATCCCCTTTATCTTTTGCTCTTCTAGCCTTAGGTTTTGAAAACATCACGCCTTTAATTTTATGACCTCTTCCTTTTATTTTACTTTTATCTTGTGGCATATTTGATTTGTCTATAAAGTTGGCCAAACTACGTATGGTGGGGTAGGTAAACATATCTACACTTGAAATTTTATATAGAAAGACAGGCTCTAAGCATGAAAAAACCTGCATTAAAGACATAGAATCCCCACCAAGTTCAAAAAAAGGTCTATCTACCGGAAGAAGATTTTTGTGAAGTAATTTACACCACACTGCATGAATTTCACTTTCTGTATTAGTCAGCTTATATTGCTCTACATCTGTTTCAAACACTTCAGGGGCTTTTAATTTAACAAGTGCCTTGTAATTAATTTTTCCACTTGCAGTTAATGGAAAAGTTGCTAGTTCGATAAAGGTAACTGGCACCATATAACTTGGTAAAATGCTTGATAAATACGTTTTTAAAGCGGTTTGATCTAATAACTCATTTGCATTCTTTTTAGTGTAGTAAGCAGCAATGTAAGCATTACCATTGGCACTTTTCTTAATACTTGTTACTGCAACTAAAATATTTGGGTACCTTTGGATTACAGAGTTAACGCCACTGAGTTCAACCCTAATACCATTTAATTTTATCTGTGAATCTTTTCTACCTAAAAACGCTAAACTTCCATCTTCATTCCAATGAACACAATCCCCCGTTTTATAAGCTTTTCCTTTAGAAAAAGGGTTCTCAATAAATACTTTTTGAGTGAGCTCCTTATTCGCAATATAACCTTCAGCAACTTGAACTCCTGCGATTAATAACTCACCTTTCACGCCCAGTGGTAATTGCTGTAAATTCTCATCTACAACATATGCTTGAGTATTTGCAATTGGTCTACCTATTGGAATTGTTTTATGTGCAGGTTTACATCTCCAGACAGTTACATCAATTGCAGCCTCTGTAGGACCGTATAAATTAATCAGCTCTGCATTAGAATAGTTTTCATAAAAACAAGCTGAATGCTCTGATAATAAAGACTCTCCACTACAAAAAACTGTTTTTAAAAGATTATGTGTTTTATAACGAGCGGATAAAAAAGCCATCAACATAGCTGGAATAAAATGCAATATAGTGACTTTATATTGCTCAACTTGTTTATGGATTTGATATATATCTCTATGGCTATTGTTTTCAGAGACAGCCAGTTGTGCCCCTACTTGTAAAGGCCAAAAGATCTCCCAAACAGATACATCAAAGCTATATGGCGTTTTTTGTAAAATAACATCATTTTCTGTGGCCTTAAATTCATCTTGCATCCACAATAAGCGATTAGAAACACCTTGATGTGTATTCATTACACCTTTAGGTACGCCTGTCGAGCCTGATGTAAATATAATATATGCTAAATCATCTGAGTTAATTAAAATGTTTGGATTTGTATCACACAAAGCTAAAATGTGGTCCTGTAACTTATCAACTAAAAAAACATTATATTTATCATCATGAGACGCTAATAAACTGTTGGATAATACAGCTTTGATATTAGCTTGCATCATCATGTAATCAATGCGTTTTTGTGGCAATTCAACATCTATAGGTACATAAACTGCCCCTACTTTTATAACCGAATAGATATAAATCATCATATCTATAGAGCGTTCACACATAATCGCAACAGCATCACCTTTCTTTATTCCTTGTGCAATTAAATAATGGGCTAGTTTGTTTGCTTGAATATTAAACTCTTTATATGTCAGCTTTTTATCTTGGTATATTAAAGCTATTTCATTTGGAGCCTTTTCAACTTGTAACTCAAAAGCAGTCTTTAAATCCAATGCTGATTGATATGCTTTGTCCGTTTTATTGAATTTATTGATAACTTCCTGATCAGCGGCCCTGATACAGCTGAGCTTATTCACGAGCTTATTTTGATTTGATAGTAAGTCTTTTAAAAGCACCTTTAAAGAGTCAACAAAACGTTCGGCAAAACTAATATCAAATAATGTATTATCGAACTCTAAAAAACCATTAAATTGAGATCCGGACTCCCATAAACGTAAAAATAAATCCAACTGAGGTTTTAAAGGTTTACAATCAAGAGTTTGTACTTCACCTAAATTTAATTGCAACTGCATTGGGTGCTCAAAAGTAAAACCGTGACGATATAAAGTTCGATTACTTCTTAATTTTGCAGCATCATTTATAATATTAACGGATGGAAGTTCTTGATACCTATGAGCTTCAAGTAATGACATTCTTACTTTTTTTAAGACACTTGTTATATCATCACCTTTTCTTAATTCAATCGTGATAGGTAAAGTATTAACAAAACATCCAAAGGTATTTTTAAATTCTTCATTTTTCCTATTAGATAAAGGCACAGCAATACAAAAGTGTGACTCACCTGAATACCTAGCTAACAGTAAATAATAAGCTGTTAACAATACAATATAAGGTGATAATGCGTTACTTTCTGAAAATGTTTTTAGCTCTGTATATTCAAGTTCAGATAGATTAAGTGGCACTAAACAACTATCAAGTAAAACATCACCGGGAATATTTTTAGTTGAATTTACATCTGCTGTTTCAGTATTCTTAACTTTATTAAGCCAATACTCTTCTGCTTTTTTACCTTTTTCAGAGCTTACCCAAAGTTTTTGATTTTCATAAAAATCGGAGTAGTTATTAGCCTGACTTGATTCTATGAATGAATCATCAAGTACGCCATTATTGTTATAAGCCTCCGAAATTAATTTAGATATTAAATCTTTAACTTTAAGATCCATAACTATATGAGGTATTGATAAGCCAACCACAACTTGATCTGTAATCTCAAATTTAGCCAAGATCACACGGACAAGAGGTTCATCACCAAAATTAAATAAACCGTAGCACTTCTGATTAACCCAAGCCTTGCCTAATGTAAAATCATTATGTAGAAAATCTTTTTGGATAACTGTGCATTGTGTGAATTTTTGGCTTCTATAAAGACAGCCTTCAATAGTTTCATATGATGACTGTAAAATTCTGACCTTTTCTATTACTGAGTTAACAGAATGAATAAAAAGAGGTAAATCAATGTTTTTAAATAAAAACATTGAATTCACATTATAACTAGAACCGTTTGTCTGATTATTTAACAACCAAAACTGTTGTTCAATTAAATTTGCAGGTTCCTTGTTAGTCATAATTTCCATTAATAAGTAGCACCATTGTAAGATATAAATATAAGTAAAGATTAATGTATTTTATTATTAAACGAGATCGAGATATTTCTTTTTAAAATCTCTTGATATAAAACACAATTAAAAATAACTATGCCATACATCTCTAACCCTTCTTCACACAAACGACGAATTGCAAAAATCAAATCACTACGAGATTCTACAAATCCAGTTTTTAACATTACAGCCCCAAGGTACTCCAAACCCACAGCACCACTTACAAAGACAAATCCCGCAATAAAAAACTTTCTTAAAGTGCCTTTATCTATATGTTTAAAAAGAGGAATAAATACAATTGCAAATAATACTAAAAAGAAAATTCCAAAAGGTAGCCATTGATGAGTATCTAAAACTTGGTTAATAAAACCTTTATTAACCAAAAAAGTATTCACTTCAACAAAATTCTCATGAATACTCGCAGACTCATCCACAGACAAATAAAAGAAAACCAGCGATAATAACAACCAAAATAAAGCCCCTTTAATTTGATTTCCTCTTTCATAAATATATATAATCAATAATAAAATTGATGCTAATAATAAGTTAAGTACAGAAAAATAAGTGGGAATACTTTGCTCATCACCTACATCTAATAATCTAATTAGGCCAAGTAAACTGCCATGACCAGTAAAATGGGTAAATAAGTAAGAAGCTAAACCAAGTAATAAAATAAAACTGGAAATGGCAACTTGTGCTAGCGTAAAATTTTTCAAACTAACATTTACATTTAAATTCATTTTTAAAACTTTTATCCCTAAATTTATACGACTTTTGCAGGAATACCTACGACTGTGGTTCCGGCTTCTACATTCTTAACAACGACCGCATTTGCACCAATTTTTGCATGACTCCCAACAGTGATAACCCCTAATACTTTTGCACCTGCACCTATATCTACATGCCCACCTAAATTAGGCGCATTAAATTCATCATCCGACCCTATAGTTACCTGTTGAAAGATTAAACAATTTACCCCCACCTTTGCATAAGCATGAATGACAATACCGTTAGGGTGTGGAAGTAACAATCCCCCACCAAGTTGACATGACAAGTCTATTTCTGCACCAGTTACTACAGACCAAAAGCGATAAATAACAACCCAGTATTTACTTATTATTTTGCCAAGTATCATATTTTTATCCAAAGCTTGGTACTTTCTAATCGAGCGTAATAACTTTCGACTAGGATCCCAAAACCTTCTTGGTTTCTCTCTACTCCAATCAGGAATACAAGCTGAAACATCAGTCATTTGAACCTTTATTCCTTAATAAATATTATGCTTACTCAATTGGGAAATATAGCATTACGCTTTATATTCAATAATATTAACTTTTTTTCTTATTACCCTATTAATGTGATATTTCATTACACCTAAAAATTGAGGAAACTTACCGACCACGCAAAATGTAGCCTCTAGTAATTTACTCTGAAAGCTATATGGAATATCTAATTTCAAAGCAATTCTCAATATCTGCAATGGATATAAAAAAGCAACGAGTGCACCAAGGGGCCCTTTGAAAGAACACAATACAATTATCACTGGTAAAATAGATGCCCAAAAAATAATTCCGTTAAGTTTCCCTCCTCCTTTTTTCGCTTCACTAGCATAAACAAAGCCTGTTCGAACAGTTCTTATCCACCATTGAGAAAAAGATAACATTGCAGAGTCATGAGTTCCCATTTCTACATCCAAACAATAAACTTTATACCCAGCCTCCTTTGCTCGACTATAAAACTCAGCCTCCTCTCCAGCAATTAAATTAGGGTCAAAACCACCTAACTCTTCAAACAAAGACACTTTCATTGTTGCAATACCACCACAGGAAGCTATTTCTCCTGGAGCAATGTACCAACTCATGTCACATAAACGGGTAAATACTGATGACTTTACGTCCTTTTCTCTTAAGCGACCACAAACAGAAACTATATTTTCATTTTTACTCAATGAAGCAGCAGCCTCATTTAACCAATGAGGGTCTAACTCACAATCTGCATCTATAAAATGAATATACTTTAGCTCGCTGTTTATTTGTGTGATCCTTTTAAATCCAGCGTTTCTTGCTCTTGCTGCACTCATAGCTTTATCAGGTGATAAACGAACAACATCAACTCCCAATGAATGTGCATAATCAGCACTACCGTCATAGGAATCTGAGTCTACATAAACAACAGAGATATCTTGAATCATCACTGAGTCTAAACACTTATTTAAACGTTCGCCTTCATTACGTCCAATAACAACAATACCTAGGTGCATTTTATAATTCATAATGTTTCACTTTAAATTTTAATAAACGATTTAATTCAATGGCATGCCAAAGTTTGGCTTAACTTTATTTTGTCCTAAAACCCAAAGGTAAATCTCTAGCATCATAGTGGCCTTTGCATCCCAAGTGAATTTTTCATTAATTCTAGATTTTGCCATTTCTCCCATTAGACTAATTTTTTCAGGTTCTTGTATTAAACTTGTTATAGCTTCTCTAAAACGCTCAACCAACTGCTCTCTAGAACCAAGTTCAATAACAACCCCAGTTTCAGGAGTTAATAATTCAGGAGGGCCTCCATAATTAATTACAACTGGTACAACTCCTAAAGCCATAGCTTCAAGTACAACTCCGCCCCCAAATTCTCTAATACTAGGAAAAGCGAGGACATCACATTTGACTAAGATATTTTGAACATCTTTATGAGGAACATTTCCATGAAATGTGACACCTTGATGTAAAAAGCTCTCATCAACAATGCTTTTAAGTTTTGACATTTCAGGGCCATCACCAACAATATCTATTGTCACTTGACCTGATTTAACCAGTTTTGCAGTTGATTCCAATAAAATATCTACACATTTTAGAGGCACTAATCTTCCTACAAAAACCAACCTTACTGGCGCAGACATTAACTTCGAATCTTTTTTCTTGGCGGAAAAACGAGTAGGGTCAATCGCGTTTTCAGGTAAATAAATACATTTATCTAGATATTTATCCGGTATTTGCTCCCAAGTATTCTTTGAAGCTATAACTAATGCTGAGGCTTTTTTTCGGCTAGCATGATAACCAGGTAATAATTTATACACATCACGGATCGAGCTTAACCACTCTCTTTCTTTCTTCCTATGAGAATCAAACCCTTTTGGCCATGGCAAACCGCCTGAAATAGGCCCCCAAATAAACGGAATATTATATTTGTGGCACTTATTTACAATAATACTTGGTTTAGACGGAGTTAAAGGGGTTAATCTATGTACTAAATCAAATTCTCCATTTCTCAATTTTTGCTTCAATTTCTTCCATACTAAATGCTCAAAATAATAATAAGAAGGTAAACTGACAGCCATTTTTGTAGTCCAACCTTTATTATCACCACCAGATAAAAACTCTCCTAATTTATTTAGAGGTCGTGCAATCGCTTCTGAATCAATAGCTGTAAAATCCTTTCCCTCTATTAACCCCTGCTTTAAAAAAGAATTACGGTGACGTATTTGAGTGACGATATGCACATCAGCTACTTTTGCTAAAGCCTGAGAATGAGACCACCCTACTAAAGGTACGCTCACCATGTCAGCATCCGCAAGTTCAGCAATCAATAATACTCGAGGCCTTTTAAATAAACTCATTTTTAAAGTAACTCCATTTCATGAATCTTTCATTTTTCAATATGATTTATTTCGGTTCAATCTATCACTACATATAAAAAAGCAGCGGCAATCATTTTATTTAGTAAAGAAAATTATTTAGGTCTTTATATTTAACCCAACCACAGCCCAACCAATTGCTATTACTCCTCCAGAACCAAAAATAATTAAAGCATTCATTTTATGATTTATTTTTACATGCTTTGAAGCTAAATAAGATGTAACAGGCAACCATAATAGAGGAGCTATTGATATTGCTATTACTAGACCAATAGTTTTATTAATTTGATAACCTATAAGCATTGATGAAATAAAAATAATGGCCCAAGTACCTATTGATAGCATATGACTAAACGAGTCACCTTTAGATAGGAAAATAGGAGAAATCGAACTGACTAAAAGGTGAACCACCATACCGGCCGATAGTATTTGTAACATCCAGCCTGCATTATAGTATGGCTCTTGATAAAACAGCTCTATTATAAAACTTCCAAAAATAGATGTTGCTACAATCATTGGTAATATAGTTATGATTACAGTTTTTCGAACTGAATTGAAAACAGAACTAAGATCTTGCTCTCTTGAGTTTGCCACTTCAGCTAACGCCGGCATAATTGTTTTTGAAACTAGTGCTGCCAATAACCCCATAGATAATTGAGAAAACATTGTAGCTAGGTTATAAAGACCTAATTCAGACTTAGTCATAACTAATCCTAAAATTAGTCTATCTCCCTGCCCAACTAAAAAAGTTAATATAGTGGCAAGAAAGATCCATTTTCCAAACTTTATAATTTCATTAACAACCGCTTTGTTCCACTCTAACCCAACAACACCATGTCGCAAAAACACATACGAACCTAAAGTAGATACAAATGAAGAAGCTAACCAACCATATATAAATGCCCAGATACTATTTAATGTTAAAGCCAGTATGACAGCTGTAATAAGGCCAACACCTTGAGCTAGCAGCTCTAAAATTGTTGGTCTTTTAACATCCAATCGCCTTAAAGATATTAATAAACTAGTTGATGCCAAACTTTTTATTACAATTGCAATACCTAAAGTTGGCATAATAGATGAGAGTTCAGGTTCATTATATAAATCGGCTAAATAGTCAGAAATAATAAAAATGATCAGTAAGAGAAATATTCCTCTGATGACTTGAAGTGTCCATGCCGTTTTTAGGAAGCTTTTATCTTCTCCCCTAGGGTTTTGCATAACGCTTGTTTTAATTCCAACATCAGATAGTAATTCAATTGCCACCATAATTGATGTAATAATCGCCATTAAACCAAAGACCTCGGGCATAAAAATGCGAGTTAAGATTAAACTACTTAACATTCTTAATATTGTATTCCCACCAAAACCGACTATTGCCCAAACGGAGCCCCTACCTAGTCTGGCTTTCAAACCATCACCCTTGACTAAAGATGACGTAACTTCGGAAAGCTTAATTCCTAATCCCTGAATCATATTTAAAGAACCCTAAATATTTTAATTTGTAATTCAAATGTAATTAACAACTTGTCATAGCCTGTTTTAAAATAGCTTCTAATTTTTTCGATGAATTGCCCCAAGAGTTTAGGCTCGCTATTTCTCTTGCTTTAGTTGATATTGAGTACCAACTTTCACTACTTAGTTTTGAAATTTTAATAATTGCCTCAGCCATCTCCGATGGTTCATAGCCCTTTAAAAGGATGCCACCTCCTGTATTTAAAATATCTGGAGCAGCGCCAGCTGGTGTAGCTATTACAGGGGTGCCACATGACATTGATTCTAAAATTGGTAAACCAAATCCTTCAGAATCACTACTTAATAGCCAAACATCACATGAAGCATAAATTTCTGGTATTTTTGATTGTTCTGGTGATTTGAAATATTGATCAAATACAACCTCTTCAGTAGAAGAATGATAATCCTCACTACCAAAACCTATTAATTCCACATCGGGAATTTCTTTTTTAACAATATTAATAGCCTGTATTGCACGCCCACAATTTTTTCTAGGTACGCTTGTAAAAATGAACCCTACCCTTAAATTACTTGACTTAACTCTATCTTTTCCTGAAAAATGAGCTGTATCCACTCCATTATTAATCAAAACAGCATTTTTATTATATTGTTCAAAAACCACACTTTTTAGCCAAGATGAAACAACTAAAGGTTTAATCGCTGATCTATAAGTTGCTTTCACTCTCTCGATTGGCAGATATGGGAAGACTTCATGATCTTGAATTAAATAAAGTTGTTTCCCTTTAGTTACTCCTAAATTGAATATCCATTCAACAGTTTCCCACCAAGTAGCAATAATGATATCTGCATCAGGCACTTGCTTTTCACTCAACCCATTACTTGAAATATATTTAATATCAAAATTTACATTTGTAAGATTGTCAAAAAAAGTTGTATTACTTCCACTAGTATAAAATCGTTGTTCTTTGATTAAAGCCCTGAATTTCTGCCTTAGAGTTCCTTTTTTAATTGCTGAGATCACAGTGACTTCATGACCCAAATTAGCTAGTTTTTCAGCATAAATAGCTACAACCCGAATTCCTCCTGCTAATGAGGATTTAGGTATGACAAATGTAATTTTCATTTCTAAATTTCTCTTAAATTTTTAGTTATTAGCCATTCGGCTGTATATATTTCTTTAAAAAACCAAACTAGTTACTCAAAATAAAAAGCGATACTAGATTTCATTACCTTAGCTAAAATCAATTTTGGTTGTTTGATTTGATTAAAGATGAGTAGCCAAGTAAAACTCCAGCAAAAAGCCATAACCAGTTATACAATGAAGCATTTAAAATTTGATCAACCATCATTAAAGCAAGTGTTAAAGAAGAAATAAGCAAAGTATCCTTTTTCCCAATATTTCCATATATTGAAGATTTTTTTACTGCACTTAAAATGCAAGAACATACCAAACCAAACGTTGCGATAAAGCCAACAATTCCTGACACTCCAAGCTCTATAATCCACTGCCCATCTGTAACGCTACCATCCAATCTATTTCGCCCCCATCCGCCCCAACCAAACAAGAATTGATCCCTAACATGATCTAAAAGTAAAACCTCATGATAGAATCTAAAATTCAAAGACATCGCTTTTTCAAAACTAATAGATTGAATATATTCAACTATATTTTCATGGGGGAAAAGCTGGAGTATGCAAAGTAAAGGATAAAACAAAACAGTAAAAGTGATTGATTGTACTGTAGCTTTATTTAGGCGACGACTTTGCAATAGAGAAATAACAACAATAACTAATCCAAATAAGATTGCTGCAACAGATTTAGTTAAAAATAATACAAAAAGTAAATAAAGCATTACAAATAATGGGGAAATACTTGGGTGAACCCTTATATTCCGCTTCCATAACAAAAATGAAAGCGAAAAAGCAGCCATACAATATATAGCTACAAGTAACCCATGCCCCAAAAATACAACCGGTCGAAATCCACCGAATCGGATTTGCTGCGAAAAATCATGAGGGAAAAATCCATAAACCCAGGTATGAAGCTGTGGACTTAGCCTTACTTCAATTAAGATCGCAAATGAATAACAAATACCTGAAATAACGAATAACTTACAAAATAAAATAAAATCTTCTTCTGACTTTATAATTTGAGATGCAATGATCAGTGGAAATAATCGTAAAAACTGATCAAGCACAGCTGTAAATGACGTATACAACGGAATACCACCAATCCAATTAGCACCATCAAATACAGGGTTCTGATTAGATATAATACTGAAAACAGGAGCTAAAAGAGCTATTAATACTAATATTCGTTGCAACTTTTGAGGTGGTAGCAAGCTTAACTTTATTTTCTGAATGAAAATACAACCCAAAATCGCACTTAAAACGGATATAACTTCCTTATCTAAGGGTGGAATTAAAGGAATAAAATACTTAACTTTAACAGGTAATAATAAGTATCCGCCGATAATTGTACAAAAAGTTGCAGTTACAACATTAAAACGCTTATAAAAGTATAAACTTATTATTGGCCAGCCTAAAAGCATGACATGAGCAAAAAGGTTTGGCATCTATTTACAACTTAACATATAACTTTGGTAGCTTGATAAAGTTATCAAAATAGCGTTTAACTAGCCTTTTAGGGTCTTGCATCATTCTATATGCCCACTCTAAATGAAGTGTTTGCATAAATTTAGGCGCGCGCTTCTCTTCACCAACTAAAAATAAAATAGAAGCACCAATGCATAAAGCGACGCCATTTATTAAATTATTATCTTTAATGAGTTTTGCTAAGATCTCTTGGCGCGGAGAACCTACAGCTAAAAAAACGTATTGTGCATTCGACTCTTTGATTGTATTAAGGGTTTTCTCAACTTCATTCGGGTTATTAATAAAACCCATAGGCGGGTTATAGTGCATCAAGTTCAATGTATTATATTTTGCTTTTAAGCGTGATATTACATCGTCATTACCACCAACAATGAGTACTCTAGACTCTTTAGTTAATACATCATCAAATAGTTTTTGAGTGAGTGTACTCCCTGGAATAACTTCTTTAACTGTGTGCCCTTTTAGTTTTAATATCTTTTCAAGTATTCGACTATCACATAGATTTAGAGAAGCATTATCATAGATAGGCTGTAGCACTTCGGCTTCTTTTGGTATAACTAATCTTGTTAAGTGATCAATATTGGGAGTAACTATAAAGTCACTACCTTCACTCAATGCTAAATACTTTGTTTTATCTAAGGCTTCTTCTAATGTGCAGTTATCTAATGTAACCAGAGCAGTCTTTATTTTATTCATGAATTAACTCAGCTAAATATTGTGTATTGCCATTAAGAGAGAAGTTTTTTTTCACGTGCTCAATTGCTTGTAGTGAAATATTATCTCTAGTTTGTGTATTACTACTTAATGCTTGATTTAAGCTCAATGCACATGCATCAATATCGCCACTCATTGCACTAAAGCCTGTTTGATTATTAATAACTAGCTCTGGAACACCTGATATATCAGAAGAAATTACAGGAACCCCTTTTAACATCGCTTCCATTAATGAAACTGGAATACCGTCCATATCTCCATTGCAATCTTTTACACAAGGCAATACAAAAAAATCTAAATTTTGTAACCAGTTAGATACTTTGTTATTAGCCATCTCACCTTTAAAAATAACTTTGTTTTGTAATTTATATTTTGCGACTAAAGATTCTAGTTTTACCTTTTCAGGACCATCACCAACTATTTCAATAATATATGAAGTATGTCCTTTAAGTTTAGGCAGTGCTTCTAGTAAGATATGAATGCCTTTTTTTTCAACCAAACGTCCTAGAACGCCAATACGTTGAATTTTGTTATTAGGTTGATTTTCTCTCGGCACAAACTTAGTCTCATCTACACCACAACGAACTATTTTTAATTTTTGAGATCCATCAAATTGCGCTAAGTACTTTTTATTAAAATCAGATATGGTTGAGAAAAATTTGGCTCGATTAATTTTCTGTTTCAATAAATATCCTCTTTCAAAGATATCGTTTGCATGCGCTTGAACACTGAAATTAATACCAACCATCTTAGCTGCATACATTGCAATATCTGTCGGGACATGAGCAAAGTGTACGTGAATATGTGTAATTTCATGCTTTTTTAAATAACGAGAAAAACCACATGCAGCTAAAAACCTAAAGACCAATCCCGCACTATTTCGGGTAATGATTCCTGTTGAAAACATATCACGGATCAACAGCGAGATTGCCTGGAGCATTTTTAATGGATTACTAAACAACATCACAAAAAAAGAGATGATAAAATTTAAAAAGCTTTGCTGATAAACAACAT
>Ga0105356_10004821_pt1 | contig 12972 bp, 10 predicted proteins | sample GOMGulsemesocosm_3_FD_83502 | JGI IMG/M metagenome (GOLD analysis project Ga0105356, IMG submission 83502) | Methane-oxidizing microbial communities from mesocosms in the Gulf of Mexico - GOM9D Gulf of Mexico | ecosystem: Environmental > Aquatic > Marine > Cold seeps | place: Gulf of Mexico...
GAGATCCATATTCCTTCTTTGCGCGAGCGAAAACAAGATATTATTCCTTTAGCTAAATATTTCATTGGTGCTTTTTGTGAAAAATATCGAATTGAGCACAAGTCCTTTTCTGAGGAAGCAAACACGGCTTTAATAAATTACCTTTGGCCTGGAAATATTCGGGAGTTGAGCCATATTATTGAGCGAGCTTTATTTTTATCACAAGGTGGCGTAATTCAAGTTTCGGATTTAAATTTGGTTGACAGTAAAGCCAATGGTTTTGATTTTTCTACGGCAACTTTAGATGAAATTGAAGCCTATGTTATTAGTCAACGATTAGCTGGCTTTGAGCAAAAAGTGCAAGAAACGATTGATTCATTAGGAATAAGTCGTAGTGCATATTATCGACGAATTGAAAAATATCAGCTTTAACGACAAGCATTGATTATGAAAAGATATAAAAAGCAAAGTTTTGAAGGCAATATTGTTAAGTTGGTTGCATTCGCTTGTGCGGTGCCAAGCTTTTTATTGTTATATACATTAATCGACGCGGGTATATCGTTTTATTTAAAGATAATTCTCATGCTATTGGTCGTTACAGTGGTTAGTTATTGTTGTTTTCTTGTGCACTTAAAAATTCATCATCAATTTCGAACATCAACTAATTTACTTGAGGCAGTTATTGTTGGTGATTGCTCAATGAGGGCCAGTAGCCAAATAAACTCTGGGGTATTGGCTGAATTTAATCAGGTATTAAATGGCATTACTGAAGCGCTAAACCAGCAAAAACAAGCGGCAAAAGAGCAACAGTTATTATTTGCCAAAGTTATCGATCAAATTGATGTTGCCATTATTGCTACGGATGCGAGCAATAAAATTGTTTTAGTTAACCCTAGCGCAGAAAAACTATTTTCTTGTAGGCATGATGAAGTTATTGATGGACCAATAGATCAATTAGGTTTGCAGCATGTTATCGATCAGGATATGCGTAAGGTGGTTGAGTTTGAACTAACGCAATATCGCAAAAAAGTTTATCTACATACTGACGAATACTTGGTATATGGCCAGCATCATAAGCTTATTTTTATTACTGATATTCAACGTTTATTAAGAGAAGAAGAACGTCAGGCTTGGCAACGACTAGTACGGGTATTAAGTCATGAAATTAATAACTCATTAGCACCAATTGCATCGATTAGCGAAACATTAAAAGGTTTCTGTAAACAAGAGTTATCAATGGTTGAAATACAAGCCGATTTACATGAAGGCCTGTCGGTTATATCTGAACGAGCTCAATCATTAAATAAGTTTATTAACAGTTATCATCAATTATCTACCTTGCCAGCGCCAACCAAGTCTTTGGTTAAACTAGCTGAATATATTTCTTCTGTAACGGCTTTGTATAAAAATATTGACTGGCATATAAACGGTGAGCATCAAGCTAAAGCCTTTGTTGATGTAGAGCAAATGCAACAAGCGCTTGTCAATTTGATTACTAATGCCATAGAGGCAGCAGCTGATAGTAGCGGTAAAGTTCCATTATCAATTACTTGGAAAACCACTAAGGATAAATTGCTTATCGAGCTTGAAGATAGCGGCACAGGTATTGCTAATATCGATAATCTATTTGTGCCATTTTATAGTACTAAAAAACAAGGAAGTGGCATTGGCTTAGTATTGAGTCGACAAATTGTCATGAACCATGATGGTGACTTACAATTGAAAAACCGTGGCGATCAACAAGGCGTAGTAGCGTCTATTTATTTACCTTCCAACGAAAACTATTCTCCGACCAGCGTCTGAGCTATTTAATCTACTTATAGCTGAATAGATTAATAGTTATTAATTCTTCTTATATTTTAATTACATCTTATTCACAAATATTCTACAAAGGTATTGGCCATACTGAAATTTGCTTGGCACATTAAGTAGGCGTCAGTTGTTTGTTTTTTGCTCGTCAAAGGTTGTTTAGGGCATTGTTTAGCGGATTTAATTTTTGCTGGGCTTTAAAGATGAGACGTTTGAATTTATCTATTTTTCATCAACAAAAGGAATGTATAAAATGAAAAAATCTATAGCTTTATCGGTTGTAATCTTAGTAGGTTTATTGGGAGTTGGTACTACTATGACAGCGTCGGCGACAGGTTCATGTTTAGTAGAGAAGCAGATACTGAAATTATGTATGAAGTCTAACTTTAGGGCGCCGAGCTGGTGTTATCAAGAAAAAAATAATTATATTGAGTGCTTAGCTAATCCCAATCATTTGGGACAACAACCGAAAAGTTTTTGGGCATTAATTAGTCAGCGTAACGATTAGTCTAACCCGTTAAAATACTAGCAATGATTGTACTTGCCCTAACAAATAATAGGGCAAGTGCTTTTTAAGTATATATTTCTGATCAATATAGATTACATATTATTTGCACAATTGCCTGTTAGATTAATGCAAAAATAATAACCCCCACTTTAATTGATGATAAATAGAGGTTTTATGCAATTTAAACAAGTAATCATTGCAATCACATTATTTATGTTAAGCGCTGTCTTTAGCCAATGCATAGCGGGGATAATATATTTTACAGATCGAATCGAGTTTGAAGATGCAGTTGGCAGTTCACTGAGCTTCGAGAATTTTAATGGTGCCTTTTCTACTGCTATTGATGTTTCTGGTTATAAAAAGTTTTATGATTCATCAAGCTTAGTTAGCGAAGGAGATAAAGCACTCGGCGTTAAAGAAAGTAATACCGTGACATTTAACTTTTCTCATGATGTTTTTGCGCTTGGCTTTGATGTTAATGAGCTAAATTCTACCTCATTGAGTTATTTAGACAGTGCTGGTCATGCTTTTGTTAATGCGCTATTGGCAAGTGACCCATGGGATGCCAGTAATTTTTTTGGAATATTAAGTGATACCGCACTTTCATCGTTTTCATTGTCTGGCACTAGTGATAGTAATACTGCCATATATGGTATAGATGCCCTCGCATTTACGGCAGCACCAACTAAAGTCCCTAGCCCTACTAGCCTATCGATATTCTTATTAAGCTTAGTTTCATTACATCTATACCAAAGAAAGACTCATTAATACTAAAACGGCAAGGCTGCTCTATAATTTTTCTAATTGCTGACTATGTTACACCGAGCTATTTATGTACTTCATAAATAGGCTCGGGTACTATCTTATATTCACCATTTATAATTATTAGGTCTTTATAGTGAAGTCTAAAGCAACATCCTTTGATATTGCCTATCGTGCCGGCGTTTCGCAATCAACGGTTTCTCGTGCTTTGAGAAATAGTCCGTTAGTTAATGAAGAAACGCGTCAAAAAGTACAAGCAATAGCAGCGGAGCTAAACTATAAAGTCGATAAAAATGCCAGTAATTTGCGCACCCAACAAAGCGGTACTTTGGCGTTATTATTATTTGAAGACCCTACTAATGATGATTCATTAATTAACCCTTTTTTTCTGTCAATGCTAGGCAGTATCACCCGGGCTTGCTCACAAAAAGGCTATGATTTATTGGTCTCTTTTCAGCAATTAAGTGATGATTGGCATGCTGATTATGAAGATAGTAACAAGGCCGATGGACTTATTTTACTAGGCTACGGTGATTTTGTTGATTATCAAGAAAAACTAAGTAGGTTAAGTCAACAAGATACCCACTTTGTCCGCTGGGGCGCAGATGTTGAAGGTTCAGATATTGTCTCGGTAGGTTGTGATAATTTTCATGGTGGCTATCAAGTGGCAGAACATTTGATTAAAAATGGTCGTGAAAATGTTGCCTTTTTAGGGGATGCCTCAAGCCATTCTCCTGAGTTTTTTGAACGCTTTAAAGGTTATTGTAAGGCATTAACCGATCATAAATTATCAGTGTTCAATGAGTTGCAAGTAGACGCAATATCTATTGAGGAATCTGGTTATCAAGCCACTTGCCAGTTAATTGATAAAAACATTGAATTTGATGCGATATTTGGTGCCAGTGATTTAATTGCTATTGGCGCAATGCGTGCGTTACAAGAACATAATCTTCGTATTCCTGATGATGTCGCTGTCGTTGGTTTTGATGACATTGCTGTGGCTAGTTTTACTATCCCCGCATTAACCACCGCTAAGCAAAATACCAAACTTGCCGGTGAATTATTGGTTGAAAATCTTATTCATCTAATTAATGGCGAAGCCGCAGGTACTACTTTAATGCCAACTTCATTAATTGTTAGAAAGTCTTGCGGTAGTTAGGTTGTCGTAATAAAAAACACGCTTAAATAAGCGCGTTTTTTAGTCTATGGTGATGAAATCAAACTCTCTCAGATTCTTTCACTCTAAGCGTCAGCACACCGGCAAGCAACATACTCACCCCACCAATCAACAAAGAATAGATCGGTTGATTATCAAATACCTTACTAATCAAAAAGCCAAGAACACTGGCAGCTAATATTTGGGGTAAGACAATGAAAAAGTTAAATATACCCATATACAAGCCCATCTTCTTCGCAGGTAAAGCATTGGCTAAAATGGCATAAGGTACTGAAAGAATAGACGCCCACGCAAAACCTATCCCGATCATCGAAACAATCAAATATGTCGGATCTCTAATTAAAATAAAGGAGATAAAACCAAAACCACCTAAAAATAAGTTAATCATATGAGCGATACGCAAGTTAAAGCGTTTCACTATCATTGGAATGCAAATCGCCGCGACAACAGAGGTTAAGTTGTAGGCTGAAAATAAAACACCAACCCAATCAGCTCCTTGGTTAAAGGCTTTTGAAGTAACATCTGAACTGCCAAAATGAAACTCGGTAATCGCAGCTGTGGTGTAAGTCCACATAGCAAAAAATGGAAACCATGAGAAGAATTGCACTACCGCTAACTGTTTCATGGTTTCGGGCATCGAAAACAAGTCATTCATCACTTGGGCAAAACCATTTTTGGTATAGTTATTGGCAGTCATATAGCCAGCAAGTAATTGGCATAGGCCAAAGAAACAAAAGCCACCGGTGAGAATAAATAAGCTTTTATCGAGTTGCTCTATATTTAGTGCAATTAAAGCTGAGGCAATAAGACCTATTAATAAACATAGTAAACCGCCATTAAAGTAACGTGATTGACTGCGCTGAATGGTTGTTTGCTTGGTAAATTGCGCGTCTTCGTAACGTTGAAATGCTTCTAGTTGCTCGGGAGAGTATTCTTTGGTTGAAACTATGGTCCACAGCACCGCAATAAAAAAGATACTACCACCGGCGTAAAAGGCAAACTTAACCGAGTCAGGCAATGCGCCTTCAACTGCGGTATTGCTAATATCAAACCAATTCGTCATCATCCAAGGTAAAGATGAAGCAACTACTGAAGCAACGGCAATAAAGAAGCTCTGCATGGCGTAGCCCGTTGCTCGCTGTTTTCTTGGCAACATGTCGCCAACAAAGGCACGAAATGGTTCCATAGATATATTGATTGAGGCATCCATGATCCACAACATACCTGCCGCCATCCATAAGGTTGACGAATTAGGCATAATAAATAGCGATAAACTGGCAATAATGGCACCAATTAAAAAATAGGGGCTACGTCGCCCTAACCTATTCCATGTTTTATCACTGAGGTAACCAATAATGGGTTGTACAAGCAGACCGGTGATTGGTGCGGCCACCCACAAAATAGCCATGCTGGAATAGTCAGCACCTAAAGTTTGAAATATTCGACTGACGTTGGCATTTTGTAAAGCAAAACCAAATTGAATACCAATAAAGCCAAAACACATATTCCATATTTGCCAAAAACTTAACTCTGGTTTTCTTTGCATTATTGTTTCTGGCATAACGTTAGGCGAGTCAGTGTCTACGATTGTTGTTTGCATAGTCATAGTGGCCTTTGAATTTAGTTAAGTGCTTTAAAACGAATGGCAGCACCACCGCTAGTTGCTAGACGTAACTCAAGACTATCTTGATAAGTTACTTCTTTTTGTTCAATTATCATCTCATAGGGGTTATCAATCCAGTTAGCCTTTTTACCATCGCGATAAATTTGTGCTTGATAACGAGTTGATTCATCTAAAAAGTCTAATTTTAGCGTTAAGTCACGGGCCTGTTCATCGGTTAATGCTCCGACAAACCAGTCTTTACTATTCAGTGCTTGACGAGCAAAAGTAACGTATTCCCCTACTTCGCCAGCTATCGCTATACTCTCTTGCCAATCTGTTGGCACATCGCGAATGAATTGAAACGCGGCTAGGTTGGCCTCATAGTTTCTCGGTAAATCAGACGCCATTTGAATAGGACTATAAAGCACAACGTAAAGCGCTAGTTGCTTGGCTAAGGTGGTTTGAGGGCGATCTGAATTGGCACCAAGCCCTTTAAAACCCATATTAAATGTGCCGGGGGTAAAGTCCATTGGTCCTGATAGCATGCGAGTAAAAGGTAATATAGCAGTATGCTCTGGTGGGTTTGGCGGTGAACCCCAAGCATTATATTCTTGGCCACGAGCACCTTCACGGGCGATCCAATTGGGATAAGTACGGCGTAAGCCGGTATCCTTTATCGGTTCATGGGTATTAATGCTGATTTGGTATTTTGCCGCTTGTTTGATGTTGTGTAGGTATTCATTAACCATAAACTGACCGTCATGCCATTCATAACGAACGATCCCTTGTTCATCAATGCGTTTAATTTTACCGCCATCAGCAACATAGCCAGTTTTAACTTGGCGAACACCGTGTTTTTTATAGAGTGCAAAGCCATCGTTCATTTGCTTGCGGTAGTTAGTCACATTTCCTGAGGTTTCATGATGACCGATAAGTCTAACACCTTTTTGATGACCGTAAGCGGAGATCGCCTTAATATCAAAATCATCGTAGGCTTTAGTAAAGTTAAATACGTCGCCATTATGATACCAATCGCCATCCCAGCCGATATTCCAGCCTTCGACTAATACACCATCAAAACCATACTTGGCAGCAAAGTCCATATAGCGTTTAGTTTCGCTGGTGGTCGCACCATGTTTATCGCCGCTGCCCCATGTGGTTTCAGCGACATGCATACCCCACCAAATGCCGACATATTTACCTGGTTCGATCCACGAAGTATCTGTTAACCTGCTTGGTTCATTTAAGTTTAATATCAGATCTGAATTTAATAGGCCAACTGCGTTTTTACTGATTTGAATGGTACGCCATGGCGTAGTAAAACCAGCTGCTTTCTTAACCAGTATGCCATCAGACCACGGGGTTAAATCGGCTTTCAAAATCCCCCCACGCAGTTGCTGTAAGGTCATGCCGGCGTAATCCACTAAGGCAGCTTCATGAATACTTATATGTAGGCCTGACTGATATTTGAAAGTAAACGGTGTATGCACCCTATCAATACTCTCAATGTTTGAGGTTTGATAGAGATATTCGTACCGGTTCCAACCACGCGATGGTATCCACCAAGCGGTTGATGTTTTGGCATTAGCCACGGCAAACTCTGTTAGTTCATTGGTTATTTCAACGTTGCCAGCCAAACCTGCTTGTTTAGGCACCTCATAACGAAAGCCGATACCATCATTAAAGGCTCGAAAACGCACGTTAAAGCTATTAGCTTTTTCACGTGTATGACTGAAAGTAACAGTTACTTCATTGTGCTTATCATTAACCGTTTTACGTTCGCCCCAAGGTTGTTGCCAACTGGTATCAATACTTGTACGTTTTATTGCTGTAATTGAAAAGCCTTCACCAAGTTCAGCTGCTTTTTTAAAGCGCAAACCTAAACGTGATTTGGTAATGGCCTTTTCACCAGTCATAGATATACGATAGTTTGGTACTTTGTCATCATTAATACTGACAACTATTTTTCCATCTGGCGAGGTCAATTCGACTGTTTTTGCTAACAATGGTGGCGTAATTAAACAGCATACGACTAACCAAAATATTTTCTTCATTTCATTCTCAATAACTTTAAATGCAATATTTAATAGCATAAAGAAATGGCAGGTAATTACAGTAACTTGCATACGTATTCAGCCGATTAATCTAAGTGTTACTACTTAAGATTCGCAATCTTAAAGCCGATATGTTTTTTGTCATTTATTGTTTATAAAGTAATAAGTTGTTATTTTAACGGAAATTTTTAAAGGAATAATAACTATGACTAATGGAACTAAACTGTTATGGCTAACTTCAGTTGCTGGCGCATTTTTATTGGGCTACTCAGCTAACTCTTCAAACGAAATTAATAAACAAAAACTTGCACAACCTATTGCGCAAGTTAAGCCAGTGCTGATCAGAAAAAATATTGAGGAAACTACTTATGTTGAAGCTCAACTAAAGCAAGATAATGCTGTTGTTGAAGCTATCGCAAAGCCAATGGCAAATGATTTGCTAGTTGATTTAAAACAGTTATTAGTTGGTGGTCAAATGGTGACTGATATGGCAGGCATTGCCCAAGCATATGGTTTGGTTAAAAACTTATCTGAACAAGAATTATTAGCTGTACTTAACTTAATGACAGACGAGGCAAATAATCCTAAAAATTTACAACTCGTCTCTTTACTCACCGGAAGGCTGGCTACATTTGATCCTATGAGTGCGATTGGAATTATTGAGGATAATATAACAGCACCTCAAGCCAAAATGACGGCGATGTTATCGGCATTATCCTCATGGACAAAAGAGGATCCAATTGGTGCCTATCACTGGTATACCGACCCGAACAATGGCAATAACCAGGAAGGAATGTACCAATCAATGGGACAGCTAGCTATTTTTAATGGCCTTGCAACTAATGATACCAATGATGCTTTTACTAAATTAACTGAACTGGGGAGTTCTGGTGGTAATACTATGTTCGCTGCTATGGGCTTTAGTCAGTCTTTAGAAAGTAAAGCAGATTTTATCAACTTTATTGAACAGGCTAGTGAGCTAGACGACAATCAAATAAAAGAATCTCTGATCACCGCTTGGGTGCAAAGAAGTCCACTAGAAACGGTTGAGTGGCTTGAAACAGTTGAAAATAAAGAACAACATACTCAATTGCAAACAAAGGTTTTTCATTCGTGGATGGCATCAGATCCATCAAACGCTGCGGATTGGTTTTTAACAGCGGCCAGTGATAAACAATCCCGTGCAACTAAAATTATTCAATCCTGGGGCATGGGCGATCCTAATGCCGCATTGAGTTGGTTGGATCGGCAAAGCGACTTTGATAAAGAGCAACCGACAGCGCAGTTACTTAATTCATCAGTATATTCGAATAGTCAATTCGCCATTGATAATTTAGAGCTATTATCTACAGATAAAGCTAAAGAGAGTCTTTCAAGTAATATTTATCGAAAGTTATTCAGAAGTAATAGTAGAAAAGCTGCAGAATTTCTCGCTTCCTCGCCTTATAAATCTGCCATCGAAAAAAGTAATCGGCAAATGGCAGACTATAAAAAACGAAAAGGGAAATCGTAATCGGTGTTAATTTAAAATAGTACTGCTGTCGGCAGGCTACCGTTATTCATGACTTAGCATTAATTGGAATGCATTTTATTACTTTTTATTAATAGTTATGAAGGAGTAGCGAAAGGAAAATTCGATACTCAAGAGACTATTATCAAAGTAAATGCTTCTGATTGGCGACCTTATGTTTACCAAGAGAACAGCAAATTCAAAGGCTATTCTTATGATATTTTAAGAGATGTATTTAAAAGAGCTAATATACAATTTAATCTTCGAATGATGAGTTGGGCTAGGGTATATAATTTCGGCTTAAACAAAAAGAGTCAGATGACATTAGGGGTAGGTAGAATCCCTGCTAGGGAGCATTTGTTTAATTGGATAGGTCCGGTAAATAAAGGAGAGGAAATATTCTTTTATCAATTAAAAAATAAAGTTATTGATATTAAAAATTTGGTGGACGTGAAAAATTATTCTTTTGGAGCTCAAAGGGGCTCTTATACTCACTAGTTTATGAGTGCTAATGCGTTAGCAAAGAACATCTACCTTAGTGTGGAACAAGAACAATTAGTTAAAATGCTACTCGAAAATAGAATTGATATTTTGTTACTTTCCGAAAAAGAAATACTAGAAATTTCTAAAAAACTGCAATTAGACCCAAAGATATTTGCCAAGGCATACTTTGCTTTTAAAGTTAGAGGCTATATGGCATTTAATAAAAAGGCACCGAAAGCGCTGATAGAAAAACTAACCAGCGCTTATCAAGAATTGAGCCTTGAAGGGAAAATCACACTCCATTAATGTATATTAGTTGAAACCTGAATTGATACTTTTGGTCAATCGGTTTTTATCAAGTCTGATAGTGAAAAAGCCACTACTGCAGTCATTCACATAATCGCAGCAGTATGATTTTTTAGCGCGTAAAGCTAAGGATAGTTAATCTAATATTTCACATTTAGCTTGTGAAAAGTTCTATCACTTTACCGAACTATCTAAATGGCTTAAGTTCTACAAATTTGACCTTTTAACCTTTTAGCGATGGTTTGGTAACAGTTTCTGCTGCAAGAGCCCGCGCTTTACTTTTAGCTCTTTTTTTTCTTTGTTCTTTTTTACTCGCTAAAACTACTGTATTAATAAACTCTGCTGATTTTTTGCTGGGGTTATAAGCGACCTCAATAATTTTACCGTTATATTCGATAATATCGCCGTTTCGAATTTTTTTACGTTTTTGAACGACAATTTCATTATTTACTAAAACATTACTTTCACTGATCATGGTTTTAGCTTCGCCGCCACCGCCAACCATATTGGCTATTTTTAGTAATTTATAAAGTTCTATAGGTTCAACACAAATTTCGAAAACTGAATGTTCAGACATGAAATACGCCTACTGATTTTAAATAATAATATTGGTAAATTCTAACATATATAAGGATATTTTATAATGCAGAGCTTGCAGGAGGAGATGTATCAATTTTGATTGTTACTAAACCCAACTGGCAGCAATGAGCTTATTACTGCCAATTGGGTTTAGTTAAATTCTGATATTTTAAGGCATCTGCTCTATTAAAATTAATGATATTATACAAAGGGTTAAAGTAACCCTCCCATAGTTAAGGCTGCGTATTTATACCTGTACCAAGTTTATTAGTATTACCTAATTACGCTTAATCAGATAACTGCCAAATATTAATGCTCTTACCTTTAACTTTAATTATATTGGCTAAAGTAAACTTTTCATTAGTTAAAATATTTTCTACTCGCAGCTGCCCTTTTATTATTTCAGTATATTTGGCTGGATTTAGAGTTACTGGCTTCTCATTTTTATTGATCACCAACATCACTTTTTCAGCAGACTTATTGGCTGATTTGGCAACGGTTCTAAAATAAACATAAACCCCATTTTCCGGCGCAAAATGGGTTAATTTTCCGTATTGAATCGCTCTTGAACCTTTGCGCCAGTTAAGTAGTTTTTTCAAAAAATGCTGGGCACCCTGTTGTTGCTCAGTTAGGTTTTGGCCAGTAAAAGTATTGGCGTTATCTTTCGGCCAGCCACCGGGAAAGTCGGCACGAATAAGACCGTGATCATCGTTATCGCCGTTTGCCATTAATATTTCACTACCGTAAAAGATTTGCGGGATCCCACGAGTAGTTAAGATAAACCCTAGTGCGATTTTAGCTAAATCGACATCTTCATTTAGCTTGCTAAATAATCGACTAACGTCATGGTTATCGGCAAATGTCACTAAGTTATATGGATCAGCGTATTGAAAATCATTAGCTAATACTTGATAGAGTTGGTTGAGGCCAGTATTCCAGCTTTCTTTGTGCTTCAGGCCATTGATTAGCGCATCTTGCAGTGGAAAATCGACCATACTCGGCATGTAAGATTGATATTTATCATGAGTATTTTTTCCCTGTTGCCAATAAGAAACTATTGCCGGATTAGTTGACCATTCTTCTCCAACAATATTGATGTTCGGGTATTCGTCGGTGATGGCTTTACTCCAGCGACTTAAAAATTCTTTATCTGAATAGGAATAAGTATCTACCCGTAAACCCGACAGGTTGGCGAATTCAATCCACCACAAGGTATTTTGGATCAAGTAAGTACTCATGAACGGATTTCGCTGATTTAAATCCGGCATAGTTGATACAAACCAGCCGTCGCTAAATACTGTCTGATCGCTTGTAACACGGTGCGGGTCGTGTAAGGTTTGGCGTTTATGGTTAGTACCAATAAAAGGATTTTCTTGATAGTTTAACCAATCTTTTGTTGGTAAATCTTTCAACCACCAATGATTTGAACCAATATGGTTTAAAACCACATCTTTAATTAAGCCAATACCTTGTGCTTGTGCTTTAACGGATAGTTCTTGATATAAAGCATTGCTGCCATAACGTTTATCAATTTGATAAAAATCTGTCGCAGAATAACCATGATATGAATACTCGGCTTGGTTGTTTTCGATTAATGGGTTGCTCCAAATTTGAGTAAAACCCATTTCAGCTATATAGGGTAAGTGGTTAATCATGCCTTGAATATCACCACCATGGCGGCCACCTTTAAAGCTACGATCACTTTTCTCTATCAAATTTTCAAGAGTATCGTTACTAGAATCACCGTTGGAAAATCTATCTGGGGTGATCAAATAAATAACATCTTTGGCGGAATAAGATGTTTGGGCTACGGAGTGACGATTTCTATCGGCCATTGCATAATCGATAGTTAAAACTGTTTTATTGCCTTTTTTAAAATCAATGAGATAGCTACCAGCAGTTAACTCATCACTGACCAGCAGATCGATAAATAGGTAATTAAGGCTTTCTACTTTAGTTACTTTGGTAATTCTTAATTTTGCATTGGTGATACTAGGTGTTAACTCGCTAATATTTTTACCATGTACCATTAATTGCAATGTTTTATTGTGCATATTGATCCACCATGACATAGGCTCTAGGTGATCAATTTGATAAATATTTTGCTGTGCCAAGGCTTGATTAGTTAATGGCAGCATAGAGAAGATTAAAAAGATTGGCAACGTCAGGAGTTGGCGCGTGCATTTTTTATGGCGGCTAATA
>Ga0105356_10004824_pt1 | contig 12967 bp, 11 predicted proteins | sample GOMGulsemesocosm_3_FD_83502 | JGI IMG/M metagenome (GOLD analysis project Ga0105356, IMG submission 83502) | Methane-oxidizing microbial communities from mesocosms in the Gulf of Mexico - GOM9D Gulf of Mexico | ecosystem: Environmental > Aquatic > Marine > Cold seeps | place: Gulf of Mexico...
TATCATGGGCTACTATAGCCAAGTTAGGCCACACCGCCATAACAAAGGAATTAGTCCAAACGAGGCTGAAAGGATATTTAAGAAAGCCTCTTAAACTGTGGCCAAATTTAGTTGACCACTACAGTTCGGGCATATAAAGTTAAGATATTCGAATGTGAATGTCCAAAATGCAATGAACCTATTAGATTGCCTGATGATTTCTGTGCGCCAAGCGCAATGTTTGAACATAAATGTCAATTGTGCAATTAGTCGCATTGTTAAAATTTACGACGCTAACACATGTTCCGATGGTTATAGAGCCTGAATGCGTTAGTGATGTACTTGAAAACCTGAAACTAAAGAACAATGGCTTGTAATTAGTGAAACTTGACTGGCCAATTTTGAATATGATCTAAACGCGTATTTTGGAATCTAAATGGAGAAGAAATTATGCAAGAAGTCGCTTACCCAAGACTGACATCAAAACAGTGGTTATTTTTCATTATCTTATCTCTATTTCTACTGTCAGGATATGATAATAGTTTAAAGGCATTTGAGAGGAATGAAGTTCAATCAATTACTTATTGTGAGGATAATAATAGATTCACAATATCAAATGCTTGTCTTGGGCAACACAAAAGTTCATTTAATTGCCGCTTCGTTACTCTCAAACATCTATCTAAAGTTTCTGGATATTATGCTAAAAACTGTAATGGATTAACCATGGAATTTGACCGTAAAGGTAAACTTATTGATTTAACGAAGTATTTCGAATTTTCTAGTCAACCTAACTGGGGTGGGCTAAGAAGTAGCTTAATAAACAAGTATGGCTTACCCAAGGACACATTTAGTAATAATAAGAGTAACAGCTCGTACAAAAACATAGTTCAAAGGCACTTATGTTGGGGCGTATGTGTGAATACTTCCGATGGAGACCTCTGGAAGAATAATAAACATACTATATCAGCCTATTATACTGGTTCTATCCATCGGGAATCAGGTGAACATAGATATTCAATGGTCGTAAAAACTATTGATATGGTCGCTAGAAAAAGACTTAGTAATTGGCAAGACCAACTAGATGCAGAGAGAATTAGAAAAGAATCTGATTTGGGGCTATAGATTATTACCATGGTACATTGGCCGAATATAAGTTACTTATTTCAGTTTGTAATACGTGGCCTCTAGAGGATATTACGCAAGACTTTAAATTATTGCATCGTTCACTATTACTGAATGATGCGGAACAACTGATAGCTAATGGAATGGGTAACTATCGCCAACTAAATTAGCAGGGGAAATTAAGTTTCTCTAATCACTGATAAGTTACAAAATCTGTAATTGTAGGAGTTAATAAAAATGGTCGATTATATTTATAAAAAACTGGTCAATTATTGATGGTTTTGTCATTTTTTAGAGGTTTCATTGTTGTTGGTGTTCTTGGGCTCCAGACCGTCGATATCGTTGCTTGGCGCAACGGCGGCACTGGGCACAAGTAAACTTTCAGTATCCGTTGAAAATTTTGGTACTTGTGACGTTTTAATAAATTGTGAAGACTAGCCTCAATGCGTTCACTCTTTAAAGCAGTTATTGAACTATTTGAAGTCATGTTACTTTTTGGGGCGTTATTGATAAACCTTATTAAGTTGCTCGTTGCATTACCACTTCTTCTGTCCACGCTGGGAGAAGCGTCGAAGCAATTCAAGTTTTATGCCTTACTGTTTAAGGTGTCGATTAAAATAGTAATCAATAAACGTGATAAAGATAGCTAGTTAACTACTCACTAGGCGCATAAATCCTATTCCTTATCTCTGCCGGTGTTATCCATCAAATAAAATAACAAGGTTACTTGTCGCGAAGCAATGTAATAAAGAGCCGTTCAATTATCCTTAGTAGAATATTTTACAGTGAGGAATATTTGGGCCACAATGATCATTGTCGACAGCGTGAGCATGACAACGATAGGAATAAGGTCCAATGCTACTCCATAAATAATATAAAGCGCGTTCGTTGCAATGAATAGCAACAGCATACCCATAGAAATGTCATTAGCTTGCTTTGTGCAATACGTTTTTATGAGCTGCGGTATAAAACTGACGACGCCTAATACACCTGCTGCATAACCAATGAAATCGATGAGGTATGTTTCCATTATCAAATAAGCCCTAATATGAATGAACGTGCGACTAATTGGGTTTTCGTGGTCACTTGAAGCTTGGCCTTAGCGGATTTAATGTATTTATTGGTACTAGAGATTGATTTAAAGATTCGGTCGTCTGAAATCTTTTGTAGTGTTTCCCCTGCAGCAAGCCCTTTTACTATCTCTCGTTCATACGTTGTCAGTTGCTTCATCGTCGAACGTGAGTTTGAAAGGAAATCCTGACCATTTAGGTTGTTGATATGTGAATGAAAGATATGCGCTAAATTAACGACGGTAGGAATGTTAATGACAATTTCATTGTCATATGTTTTTTTATTTACCCCTTTGGCGCAAACACCGAACCCGGTAATTGCCATACTAGAACGAATAGGGATTGATAAACCAAACTCCATATTAAAATCTAATGACAACTCATCAATGACTTTGTTTTCAGGCGTTGCTATCGCTTGATGCTCCCTACTGTTCCAATGAAGCACATTATCGTTATAAAAGCACCACTGAGCGGCAGTGTCGATTATTTTTCCATGGGTGCTATTAAGGCTATCGTATGCGTCTAAAAAGGTTTCTTGGTAGCTTGAGAGGTAGGCGCTCGCTTGCGATTGGGTATGTGGGCTAAATAATTTTCCGTAGAACGCTGAGTCAAAACCAAGCTTCTCTATATGGATAAGAAACGCATGCCACGATTGATTGATATCTCTGCAGTACTTTAGCGAATTAATGAAATCCAACTCAATATTCGTATACAAAACTCTAACACCCCAACTCAGCGGTTTAAATAATAGCAAATATAATCATAAGGATAGTTCAACTTTAGAGTTTAGCCTTAGTTAAATTACAGTTTTCTGCAACTGGCTTTTGGGTAGGCTGCTCTATGCTTAATGCACTACTCAATTAGTTGCTCAGGGAATCTGTATGTTAAAGGTCACAACAGTTTTAGTTTGTTTTATGATTGCGTCCGCTTCAATCGCTCACGCAAATACCATTATTAATGGCAGTTTTGATACATGCGATTTATCCGGGTGGCAACAAGACACTGATGGGTACGCCGGCTCTGCTAACGACTTTTATATTAATAATACCGGCAACTGCCAAGCTGAAATCCAAGTGGATTACTGGGGCGCGATAACAAATGACGTCTTTTATGCAAATACGCTATTTCAAGACTTGGACTTAACCGCTCAAGTTGGCTTTGGATTAAACCTATCATTTGATTGGGTGTTTGATGGTGAAGATGGCGATGCATTGTATGGCGATTACTGGTTTGCAGCTCTTGGTGACGGCACTGGTGACTTTTATGATATGAATGGCGACTTAGGCTCTTTGGCGGGCATGACGTCAAGCTATGGCAGTGGTAGCGAATCCTTTAATTTAGATAGCTCTTTGTATAATTCAACGGATTGGAGCATTGAGTTTCAAGTGTTACCGGGCGTAGACCCTTCAACATTCGACGTGAACTATCTAGGTAGCAGTTTGTTTATCGATAACGTTTCACTCTCGACCTACGAGTTATCACCAACTTCAGTGCCAGAACCTGCATCACTTGCTTTGTTCATGGTTGCTATTGCCGGATTAACCTTACGTCAAAAACGATCTAAATAGGAGTGTTAGCCATGAAGTATTTATTGAGTTTATTGGCGTGTTGTCTTCTTTATAGTCCATTGACCTGGGCGACGTGGAACGATATTTCAGCCAGTGTTGAGATCACATCAACTAAAGTGGCGTTCGACCGACAATCGAGAACGATGGTGTCGTATGTCACGGTAGAGAATACTTCAGGTGTAGATATTACGAGCCCACGGCTTCGAGTCTATAACCAATCAAAACCTACCTTGAATCATAATGACGTGCTTGAAGATGGCAGTGTGGTTTATGTATTAGGAAGTGACTCGCTGAATGCCGGCGCTAAGAAGGTGTTTAGAGTCGAGTTTGCAAGAGCAAGGGCTTTATTTACGTTTGAAGCCGATTTTGAATTAGAGAGCGCACTTAAAACTGGCGTTTTTCTTGATAGTAAAGTACGTGGACTACGGTATACAACCAGTTCTGGTGTCACGGGTACGACAAACGATAATGGTGAGTTTCAGTACAATGGAAGCGATAGCATCACATTTTATGTCGGTGGTGTAAATGTTGGAACCATTGAAGCGGACGTATTGGTTTCTGTTTTACAACTACCATACACTGAACAAGTGAGTTCATTTTTACAAAGTGTCGATAGCGATAATAACCCTGAAAATGGCATTACAATTACGGAAAGCGTAAACGAATTATTTGAAAGTAGCACGATTACCATATCGCAAGTAGACCCTGATAATTCGGACTTTATGACTAAATACAAAGCGATTATGGGCGTTGAGTTTACTACAGACCCAATTGCTAGTTTTGACCATTCAAAATTGGCAATCGCTTTGGAATTGTTAAAAAATACAGCGTTTTATGATTATTACACTGGCGACATCAGTGTATTTAATAGCTCAGGATATAATAGTGAAGCACTAAGGAAATACTCGTCAAAAAGATTAGAGTTGTATTATTTCAATCACGTTATATTCCCACAGCTGCAATTGAGATCAAAGCGAATATGGAATGAGTACGAAGGGATCATGAATGGCCATGCTGAACTGTCTGAACTTTATACTAAAGTCGGGGAAGTCGTCAGTACTAGCATTGCGTTGAATGGGTTTATTAATAACATTGATACAGGATTGAATCAGGCTATTGATGATACGATTGACTTGAATATTTTAGACGTTCAATTCACCGATGTGTTATTTAATCATTCAGATAAGGCCAAATTGCAAGTAATTAGAGATGCAGCAGTGAGCAACGGAGGGCTGTGGGCTGTAGAGACAGCTCTTGATTCAGAAGAGGTGAACCAACTATTATCATCGTTACCAGATGAGTTAGTCTTGGTATTTAAAAAGGAAGCCAAGCTCTTGTATTCTTGTATTGATGCCTTTACAGGGCAGGGTTTTAGTAGCTGCTATGCAGCTCTTGGACAGGAGTCGATACAAGCATTTAATAATGCATATGCAGCTTGGGAAATTGCTGGGTCGTCAGAGGATTTAAATACCAATACAATAGTTCATACATACTTAGCTGACTATTTCGCATTTGCTGGCGATATGAGGCTGTTATATAACAAATACGGTGCTGAATATAATAATAAAAATGACTTGATAGATAAAATTGCAGCGCAAACTTTAGTAGAGTCATGGGTGTGGTTCGTAGATTATCGATTTGACAGAGATGCCGTAAAAAATCAAATAGCTAAATACATCGTAGATGTTAAATCAATGACTGACTCAATGATTGATGATTACAGCTTACAATATAATTTAGCAGCTGATGTCGCTACTGCTGACATCGATGTTGATATTCATGATGGTATGACGTCCATTGGTGATGATTCGATTAATATCTGTTTCAAAATACATAACAATAGTCATTTTGATAATAGCCCTGAGTTGTTTTTTGACATTAAGAGCCCAACGACAGAGAATTCATCGCTGGGGAGCTTTAGTCGAACTATTGACGGTAAAAAGAACATCTCTGAATGTACTGATTTTGTATTGCCTCCAGAAATTTTAGGGGCTATTACGACTACGCCCGCTGTAGTTACGTTAACAGCTCATTTCAATCATAAGGTTGCTACAGATAGCCAGGTGTTAGAGTTTTCATCACAGAATATTATTTCAGAATTAATGTTAGTGAAAGCTCCGCCAGTGATTAGAGTTATGGTGTCATACCCTATTGAGGGTGTTATTCATTTAGATGCCTCTCAAAGTAGCGTCCATGCTTCGCAGGGCTCGTTGAGCTATCAATGGGAGCAGGTCATGACAGCTCAAGATCCTGTTGTTGAGTTGATCGCGGCCAATCAAGATAAATCTTCTTTTATTGCACCTGAATTAGCAGAGGGGCAGCAACGAGAAACGTTATATTTTAATCTAGATGTAACCACTGTGAATGGTCATACAAGTTCAAAACAGATTAAAGTTATTTTACTACCTGAGGAGGATAAGCCTCTATTCGCTATATATGGTCGGGATGGTTGTGTATTTGAAAAAGGGAGATTGTCCTGCTGGGGCGAATTAGGGAATTATAGTTCTTATGTACCATTTCAAGCGTTAATTCCTAGTGATATGCAACGGCCGAGTAAGATTGCAATATCACAAGCTCACGGCTGTGTAATCGATAATGCTGATTTATTTTGTTGGGGATCTAATTATTATGGTGAATCCGATGTGCCTGAAGATATTACAAATGTGACAAATGTGACCGTGGCACGAAATAGCACCTGCGCGATCGCTAGAGGAAGAGTAAGCTGCTGGGGAGCAGGTAACTACGATCTGAATTTACCACCAATTTCATTAGTAAACCCAAAAGCAGTTGCCATGGGCGCGTATAATTATTGTGCTATCGATAACTCTAGTGTTGTATGTTGGGGATCGCCACATAGCTATTTAAATGAAGTGCCAACCACTATTTCTGCTCCTACTGGTATTTCTGTTGGAAATGGTCAAGCTTGTGCTATTGAAGAAACAAGAGTTATTTGCTGGGGCCGCTATAATTCCTTATCTGAGAATGCTCCTACAAATCTAACTAATGCAAGACAAATTCAGCAGGGTATGTATGCACGTAGCGCATGTGTCCTCGATGATGATGGAATCCATTGTTGGGGCGAAGATGAACAAGCAAGGTTGATAGAAGAAGATCTATTAGTAAATCCAAGCTATTTTGAGGGAAATGCTGTGATAGGTTGTGCCATAGATGATAAGGGTAGGACTTGCTGGGACCATAGTGATAAAAATATTAATGGTAATGCGTCAGATATTCCCCCAAGTTTAACTTCACCTACAGATCTAGCCGTTGCTGATGGTGCTTTTTGTGTCAAGGACAATGGCATTGTTAAATGTTGGGGCCCTAAAGCTGAAACGTATTTTTCGTCAACGGTTCCCGTAGGCTCATTATCAGGTGGTGCATTTTCTGTTTGCGCAATTGATGACGAAAAACCTTCTTGTTTTGACCCATATATAAACAATACAGAAATACCAAGTGGTCTAGTTAAAACAACTCAGATTGTTGTCGAAGCAAATCATGGCTGTGCAATAGATGACAATCAAGTTAAGTGTTGGGGGCTTAATGATGATGGTCAAATAAATGTGCCTAATAACCTACAAAACCCTAAGCAATTAGCGTTAGGGAGACGCCATACATGTGTTATTGATGACAATGGCGTCTCATGTTGGGGGCGGATTGAAAATGCCCCACAAGGAATTAATAATCCAACCCAATTAGTTGCGACATATAATTACGCTTGTGTTTTGGATGATGATACAGTTAAATGCTGGGGGGCTGATAATTTTGGGGGGCGCCTTAATGTACCAGAATTAACTAACCCTAAATTATTATCAAAAATGGGGTCCAATGCATGTGCGATAGATGATAATGGGTTACATTGCTGGGGAACAATAACGACATTTACAGCATTAACTAACTTTATTGAGCCTTACTTAATCAGAGGCTCAAGCACAAGGGTTTGCGTAATAGATAAAATTGGGATCTTATGTTATGGGTATCCAAATCAGTTGAGTCCATAATAATAGCATTTTTAACGCAACCTCGCCCCAATGCCCATCCCCAATCTTGCCTGCTTGGTATACCGAGCAGGCATAACCGGACTACTCCAACCTCCCGCTTGCATCAGTTCCCGATCATCGGCGCCAGCCTCCACCATAGATACCGCTTTCCCAATACGCCCCGAGTGTGATGAGAAATTCAAATCAGCACTTAAAATCCCTGATATTCGCTTAAAAGTTCGTAAGACGCCTTTACAATCCAACTTATCACCGACAAAAGAAGTCCCTTTAGGCGACAGAGGACGCAATAAATAACCGGTATTTATCGCCGTTTTATTGCAGTATTGCTGGATGATTTCAAAGGTTTTATCACTAATATAGGCGTAACCGCCCTTACCGCTTTGGTCTGTTTTTCGCTTAGGCAAGAACAATAAATTACGTCGTTCGATCAAGTGCTCTACCCGAATGTTGGCGACTTCGCTGCCTCGTAATAAGCCATCAAATGCCAGGTTCACGATAACTTTATCCCGATATTCTATGACACTTTTACACTCAAAACTCTCATTATATTCGTTAAGCAACTCAAGCGTCAAAGCCTGTGCCTGGTGTTGAAATGCCGGTTTATCTTTGAGTTTTAGATTAATATATTGTCGTAAAATTTCTGATTGTTTCAAGGGGTTTGGCAATGACATCACACCAAAAAACAGGGTAACGGTCGATAATTGTTGTCGAATAGTATGATGGCCAAGTGCAGTTGTCATTAAGTGATCGAAATATTGTTCAACGACTAATTCGCTTTTTTGCAGTTTACTCTCAAATGGATGAAGCTGGTGGCCGTGACAAAATGTTAAGTAGCAACGTAAATTCTTGGTATGGACCCGTTTAGTGTTTGGTGTGAGGTTATCAAAAATTTTAGACCGGTACCGCTCAAAATCATTACGCAGTTTTTCATCAAATTGATGAACGGGTATCATCGATTGTTGGTTAGCAACATCAATTTCCATAACTTAAACTCTATTGTGTCCGATAACTGTAATTATCTTAATTTGATAAATACAGATAGATAATCAAATGAAACACATAGACAAAAAAGAACTTACTCGATCAATTATTCATTGATGAAAAACGAAGCGGCAGCTAAGGATTCAATGGTTACTGATTTTATTTTGATATTAATTTTTCAATCAACAAATAATGCTATATCATTGGTGGCTGTATAAATAACCAGTATTAAATATGAATGTAGCAATAGCACATTGCGGAATATCAGGGTTCGAGTCGCCAGCTGCTCAATATACTCAACAAACGCTTAGTCTTGATGCTTTACTTATTAGCAGGCCAACCTCCACGTTCTTTGCCATTGCATCTGGTCGCTCGATGGAGCGTGTTGGCATTTTCGATGGTGATATACTTGTTGTAGACCGTAGTCCAATACCCAATCACCAAGATGTTGTAGTGAGCACTATTAACGGCAACTTTAATTGTAAAATCCTTGATAAAATCAATCGCCAACTGGTGGCCGCAGACGATGTTAGTGCGCCCGTTGCTATCGATGAAGGCGATGAATTTATTATCGAGGGTATTGTTATTTCTTCAATTCGTTGCCATCGCCCAATCGATTTGTCAGCATGTTCGCTTTAATCGATGCTAATTCGTTCTACGCGAGCTGTGAGGCAGTGTTTGAACCTCAAAGTCGGAATAAGCCGCTAATTGTACTAACTAACAACGATGGTTGTGTTTGCGCGCTTAACCGTCAAGCTAAAGCCCTTGGTATCCCCAAATTCTCGCCGTATTTTAAAATTAAGCATTTATGCGACAAGCACAATGTTATCGTTCGTAGTTCTAACTATGAGCTCTATAGTAATTTAAGTTCGAAAATGATGACCATTCTAAGTCGTTATTCTGATAACCAATATATTTACTCGATTGACGAGTCATTTCTCAAATTTGATAACTACGATAAAGCAATTTCGAATTGGACCGATTACGGACGTGGCATCAGGCGCACTATATACAAAGAGACCCGATTACCGGTGTGTGTGGGTTTTGGACCAAGCGTGACACTGGCAAAAGCTGCTAATCATGGAGCAAAAAATATAAAAGGGTATCGAGGTGTGGCGGTCATTGATGACGAAAAGTCACGACGTTATATTTTAGAAAACATGGAAGTCGGTGAGGTATGGGGGATCGGCCGTAAGATAAGCGCCAAACTAAAACTTGATAATATTCAAACAGCATGGGACTTGTCTAACGTTTCTCCACAACTAGCAAGGCGATATTTTAATATCGAGGTCGAAAAGACGGTTCGAGAACTTAACGGTGAAGCATGTATTAACTGGAGTGAGGCGAGGACGCCGAAAAAGCAAATATATTCAACGCGAAGCTTTGGATATAAAGTCACGTGTAATAATGAGCTTCGAGAATCGTTGGCACAACACGCAACCACGGTGGCGGAAAAATTGCGAAGGCAGGGTAGCCTTGTCTCAACGCTACATTTATTCGCAGCATCTTCGCCATTTGGCGATTCTCCCGTGCGGCATATGATTAACTGTAATCTAGTTGTTCCATCAAATGATACATCAGTGCTAGTCGGTATTGTCTGTGGCGCTATTGATAAGTTATTTGTATCGGGGGTGAAATATCACAATGCCGGGGTTGGTGCCATTGTGTTGGTGAATAGTGACTGCTACCAACATGATCTATTTAACCAATCAACAGATAATCCCAAACTCATGCAAGCGCTTGACGATATCAATAGCCGATATGGACGTAATACTATGTCGTTTGCGGCTGGTGGTTTTGATAACAAGTGGTCAATGAAACGAGCGTACTTGTCACCTAATTATACGGGAAGTTGGGGAGAGTTGGTTAAGATCCGATGCTAAGTTCAGAAGTTGATTGTATTGTGGCATCGGGGAGGGGGAACGGGCGAGGAATTACCTTTTATTTGAACTTTGCGATAACCGTCCACCAGCCATGCCCACGTTAAGGCAAGGTGGTGAACAAATGGCAGTTGAGGGTTCGTAAGCAATAACTCAATTTTATTTCAACGTTTTGGAAAAAGAGAATAAAGATGATCTTCATCTACCGCCGCTTTAAGTTTTTCAATTTTATTGCCCTTTGTTTGGGCTTTTGCGCGCCATCCATTGATGAGGGATTGTTCCACCAGTCGCCCTAAAAATTCCTGATCCTTAAATGGTAATCGCTGCATAAAACACTCGAGTTGTTGATAGAAAAACTTGTCTGGCTCATCCCCAAACTCGATGTATTCGTTGTCATTACAGGCATCAAATAACGCCTGATTGGTGTCATCTTCACGGCGAACATCGGGCGCTGAGAGCCAATCAATTGCCGCACTATATGAGTCATCTTCATTATCCAGACCCAGATTAGTACGAACTTTTTTTAGTTGGCGAAGCGCCCGTTTATCAATTTTTAGCGTGGTAAAATCTTTGCTGGTGTGTTGCTTAAAGTTTTTGAATGCCCTGATAAATTTTTGATAGCTATCTGGCAACATCAGTTTTTTTAATACAGGGCGGTAGCTTTTGTAGGAATGTTTCATTAAGACATCACGGGTGAATATATCATTAGGAATGATCCCATCAACAAAATGTTTTGCTTGCGTATTGTTGGTAAATGCACCACTTTGAATAAATTCAAGCCAAAGCGCATCAGGTACCAACCCTCCTGTTTTTTTCCCGCTATCCACAACATACTCCTTTTAAAGGGCTGATAAGACCTTTTATGGTACACTTTATTTCGTATTATTCCAAGCCACCAGCAAACTTTATAAAGTAACTGTGTAGGTAAAATAAAGTTTGCCCATGTTAAATAAAGTTTGCCCATGTTAAATAAAGTTTGCCCGGACCAAAATATGAGATTCTTTCTAGCTCGCTATGGGACACAAAGCGAGCTAGAAATAGTTGTGCCAATGTTGGTTTTTGGATTAGGTTTTGTATGGGAAATGATGATAGCTTGAACCATAGTCACTTGTTATGTTTGCACTATAGTCGCATTTATCAACTTTACTCATTGATTACAAAATCAATACTTACAATGTAACCTTTGTTGACTGTAATCCTTGAGTTGTTTTCTGCTAAATCAAAACCCAATTCTATAAATCTTTCAATCACATTATTAGCTTCGGTTGATTCTTGAAAATCATTAAGGATATTACGCATGTTAAGTTTTGTTACCGCTTTTACATCGAAGTGATACGCATGTAAAAAGGCTGATATAACTGCTTCATATAGGTCGCTATATATGCCATATATACTTGTAATTTCGTTATTTTCATAACCACATAAAAACTCTAAATCCCCGCATACTTTTGTGTGTAAATCAGCTATGAAAGATGAAAAAGTAAAATGGGGAGGGATTTCTATCACGTTCCTCCCATTTTTACGGTCATAAAGCTCGTCAGCAAGATAAGATAACGACTCAACGAAATAAATATTTATAAATTCAATTGTTTTATATAAATCTTTTTCATTAGCTCTAAACGTGAAGTATTCTTCATTATTTAAAGGAAATATTCTTTTATATAAAAGTCTTGGGTGTTTAATCACAAAGTATGAAGTACCTTTACCCCCACTATCAATATATTTGGAAAATTTTTCTAAAATATTATAATAATTACTTATAGTGTTTTGATATGTCAGTTCTTTAAGTTGGGCTGAAGTTTGAACTGATCTGTGGTTAGTCGCTATTAAAGCTATTATCGCAAGAGAAAATGTCAAAATACCTATAGGAAGAGATAAGGCTTTTATTAATTGACTAGAGCCAACTGAGGTTAATGATAAAAGGTTCCAATTGAATTTCTCATTTGACAAGATACACACTGCAATTAAAACGGATAGACAAAAAGATAGTATTAAAATCCACCTTACAAATGGGATATCAATGATGTGTCTGTTTGCGTTAGTCCCTGCTAAATTATGAATTCTCAATTTTAATCTCCATATCCGAAAATTTTCTTTGTATGCCATAAATTAAGGAGTGGATTCAAATCTAAAGCTTAAAAATACTCCAAACGTTTCTGCAAACATAACGCTTTTAATTAAACAGCTCGATTTACACAAAAAAAAGTGGCGCTTGCGCCATCATGTTATCGAGTCTGATTTTAATGTCTTGTTGAACGAAGCCGCTTCGCGGCAGAGTAAGTTGTGTTTGGTCCATACTATCAGTATCACCGCCATCTCGGTGGTGACTTACTGGAGTAACTCTCATGAACTCTACCGACCAACTTCGA
>Ga0105356_10004827_pt1 | contig 12966 bp, 6 predicted proteins | sample GOMGulsemesocosm_3_FD_83502 | JGI IMG/M metagenome (GOLD analysis project Ga0105356, IMG submission 83502) | Methane-oxidizing microbial communities from mesocosms in the Gulf of Mexico - GOM9D Gulf of Mexico | ecosystem: Environmental > Aquatic > Marine > Cold seeps | place: Gulf of Mexico...
CTCTTTTGCTGCCTGATTAAGTTCTACAAAGCCAAACATTTGCGCCGCTCCAGCTAATCGATGAGCAAGTGAAGAAATTTTCTTTATATCTGCATTGTCACTATAGCGAACTAGATCTTCCTTATCTTTACTGAGGTTAGCTTTAAATTCAGCAATTAAATCGCTTAAGTCAACCTGAGAGAAGCTTTCCTGGGCCTTATTAATAAGCTCACTGGTCGCCAATGCCTGCTCTGTTACCTTATTCGACGAGTTAATTAAAACGTCTTCATCTGCATTACGAGTTAAATATTTAGCAATGGTGGCAATAAAATGTTTTCTTTCAATGGGCTTCTTTAAATGTCCAGTAAAACCGAGTCCTAGGTACTGACTAACTTCATGAGACATAGCGTTCGCCGTTAAAGCGTAAATAGGTTGATTACAGCCTAAAGTTCTCAAGGCTTTAAAAGCTTCAACGCCATCCATTTCAGGCATTTGTATATCTAAAAGTACTAAATCTGGTTGATGTTCAACACACAGTTTCACCGCTTCCTTGCCATTACTAGCGACAATAACCTCCAAGCCTAAGCTTGCTAATAAACGAGCGATCAACCGTCGGTTGTCATCATGATCCTCAGCCAGTAGGATTTTCCCACTAAAACATATTTCACTACTCTCATGTGGCGACGAATTAACTAAAGGTTTTATACTATCATCACTATGGTGTTGATAAGGAAGTGTTAAACAAAAACAACTTCCCTTTCCTAACTCACTAGTTACCTCGATATTGCCTGACATTAATTTTGCGAGCTGGTTTGATAAAGTCAAACCAAGCCCAGAGCCACCAAAGCGCCTGCTGATGCTATTATCCGCTTGGGTGAAGATTTCAAAAACCTGTGCTAAATGCTCCTCACTTAACCCTATGCCTGTATCCGTTACCGTAAAAATGAGTTGTTCTTTTTGTCGAATAATATTGAGCAATACCTGGCCACTTTCAGTAAATTTTATAGCATTAGCACATAAGTTAAGTAAAATTTGCTTTAGCCGTAAACTATCAACATGAATAATAAAGGGGGAAGGTAATTGATGATCAATAGTAAACACTAAATTTTTTTGTTGCGCTTGAGAGGTGAAGGTATGGGATAAATCCTGAAGCAATTCAACCAAGTCAAGTGCTTGCACTTCTAGTTCAAATTTATTTGCTTCAATACGACTTAAATCCAAAATATCATTTATTAACTCAAGTAAATGCAAACTATTACCATGAATGACTTCAATATCTTCTTGTACTTTAGCTTTATCAATATCGTCATGGATAATGGCTTCCGCATGACCAACAATAGCGGTTAACGGCGTACGAATCTCATGACTCATGTTCGCTAAAAATTGGCTTTTCACTTGATTCGCTTTTTCTAATTCTATCGTCAAAGCTTCTAGTTCAGATGTACGTTGTTTTACCCGTAACTCCAATTCTTGTGTTAAGCGTTTTTCAAGGAAACGGCGATAGATGAAAAAGGTGACTACGAGGACTAATATTAGAATTAAAATAATAATATTACGTTGCTGCTCAACTTTAGCCGATTGTAATATTTGCAGCTTTCTACGTTGCTCTAAATCCACTATTTTTTGATTGAGTTGCTCAGATTCAAATTCTGCTAATTTAGCATTCAGAGTATTATTAGAAGTGAGAAGGTAACTTTTTTCATATCGTTGTTGCTCTTCAAGTGCTTTAATAAACTGTTGATTGCTAGCACTAATCAAGGCAGAAATAGCTAAATTTTCTGTTAGCAGTATTTGGTAATCAATTTTTTTACCTACGGCAATAGAACGTTCAATATATTGCTCAGCTTGGGTAAAATCACCCGAATAAAAAAAAGCTTTTGCCAAGCTTTGTAAGCTGCCTGCATAGGCCTTTTGATGACCAACTTCTTCGCTGATAATCAAGGCCTTTTTTCCATAAAACATGGCCTGCTCGACATCAAACATATCATTATGCAGTTCAGACATATTATGCAACTGTGCGGCTATATCGTGTTTAAAATCGTGTTGTTGAAAATATTCTAGCGCAGATAATATATTTCTCTTAGCTAGTGCAAACTGTCCCGAATATTTGTAAGCTATACCTAAATCAGCTTTCGCTGAAGCCACACCGTAACCGTCTTTTAATTGCTGGCGTTTATCAATTACTACGGTAAGTATATCAATAGCACTATCAAAGCGTCTTAAGCTAATAAGCAAAGCAGCTATATTATACCTAACATCAATTTTGTCTTCTTCATTGCCATATTGGGCATATAAAGGCTCAGCAAGTTGATAATTTACCAATGCTAAATTTGATTGTCCTAATGAAGTGTAAACTAGCGCAATATTATTTAATAAATTGGCCCGTTCAATGGCAAACATATTCGTGCCGAGGATTTGGTTATCGTCATAATAAGCCAAAGATATTTGATAAGCCTTCAGAGCTGGTTTTAATTCACCCTGATAATAAAACAATATACCTAACATTTTATCAGCTTGAGCTTTTAAACTGAAAAGCTTGGATTGTTTCGCCAATTCGATAGCATTATTAACCGCATCAATACCCTGATTGTATTGATGTAAGGTAAATAGCACCTTTCCTTGGCTTAGCGAGACTTCAGCCTTCTCACCAATATTAAGTGCTGGTGATTTATAAAGATTTATTAGCTCTTCTAACGCAGCCTGCTTATCTGCTTTCTGGCTAATATCGGTTAGTTTCTGCTTTAGTTGGCTATCCTGAGCCCAAGTTTTATCCACCAACCCTAGACTTGCTAAAGTGAATAAAAATAATAGCGCTATTATTTTTGTTAGACGTTCCATCATCGGGTATTTAAAGCTCAACTTTCGCTATCATAAGGTACTGAATCTAACGAGCATTAGTAAGGGATATTATTTATAGCATTAATTGCTATTAAAAAACATCATATCAATAAGTCGTCTTGGTAAAATTCATAATTTCACTATAAGAACCAGGTCTGATACAAAACCATCTGCCATTACTTTTGTAAAATTCAATCCGTTAATCGCATTTTGACATAAGAAGTTGCATTACCTACAATCCAAATCTACGCCTACACAAGGGTATTACTTCAGTTTTCTCGTTTAAGGGTAGCTCTATGATTAAAACATTTGTTGCATTAATACTCGCACTAACCAGTATTACCAGCCTACCTTCTATTGCCTATAACGCTAAAAATCAATTTGTCGAAGTAGAAATCAGCTCTCTTGATGGCTTAATGGCTTTATTTAAAAAACATCATTACACCAGTAACGATTGGAAAAATGGTGATAGAGAAGTACCAAGACTAACGTTTGAAGGCGTTAGTGAACAATGGAAAAAAACATCGAGTAAAATTCCTGTCAAACAGAAAAAACAAGTGTTTTTTCGCTTAATGGCACCTTTAGTTTTAATATCTAATGAAAATATTCTTACCGAGCGTAATATTGTAAAATCAGCGCCATTATCATCTAAAGCATTGCTTGATATAGCTAGAAAGTATCGTTTTTTTTAACAAAAAAACCTTAAGTCTGACTGAAAAACAACGCCAACAATTGTTGCAACAAGTAGATGTAATGCCGCCGTCACTGGCATTGGCACAAGCAGCAGAGGAAAGTGGTTGGGCGACCTCACGTTTTACCGAAGAAGGTAATGCTTTTTTTGGGCAATGGGACTTTTCTGGTGCAGGTATGATACCTAAGCAGCAACGAAAAGAGTTGGGTAACTATGGTTTAGCTCGCTTTGACAGTCCACTGGATTCTGTTGAAGGTTATATGCTGAACATCAATACGACTGGCGCTTATAAAAAACTACGTGTACTAAGGGCTAAATTACGCCAAGAGAATAAGGCCATTACAGGATTAGAACTAGCGGGTACGTTAGACAAGTACTCTGAACGTGGGCAGGCTTATATTGACGGTCTGCGATCTATGATCCGTTATAACAAATTAGAAGATGTCGATGAGGCTTATTTATCAGATACTATTTTAATTAAGTTGGTATCACCAAAGCAATAGCGCTAAAGCTATTTAAGTTAAGCTGAATTAAGTTAAGCTGAATTAAGTTAGATTAAAAAGTAAAAACATTCCCGAAGCCATGGGCAATAGTGTCTTTCAATATTTTGCAACGATAGTGATTTGACAAAAAAAGCAAAATCAACTTATGTGATTTTGCCTTTTTATTTTCCTACTGCGCTAATTTCTACTAACCCATAAAGCGGTTAACTTAATCATGGCTCTTTCGTGGTCGCAATTTTTGCAGCAAGCTCCGTTTGTTTATTACCTGAGAAAAAGCGTTTAATTCCCTCAATAATACGCGAAATTAACCGTTTAATATCCTCAACAATAATATACAAACTTGGAATTAGGACTAAAGTTACTATCGTAGCGAACAGTACGCCAAAGGATAATGATACCGCCATTGGAATAACAATTAAGGCTTGCATACTTGTTTCAAAAAAGACAATAGGTACTAAGCCAACAAACGTGGTGATTGACGTTAGCATAATTGCGCGGAAGCGTTTAGTACCCGCATGCATTACCGCATCTTTCAGGCTTTCGCCACGCTTTCTAGCACTATTAACATAATCAACCATGACCAAAGAATCGTTCACAACCACCCCAGCTGCGGCGAGAATACCAAAAACTGAGAACATATTTAGATCCATGCCTAAAATTAAATGCCCCATGACTGATCCGATAACACCAAATGGAATAACGACCATAATCATCACAGCTTGTGAGTAAGACTTTAACGGTATTGCCAGTAATGAAAAAATAACCATTAATGAGATCATGAAGTTACGTAGTTGCTCTCCGGCACTTTCCATTTCCTCTTGAATACGTCCTGAGACTTCACTTTTCACTAGGGGATATTTACGCAATAACTGTGGTACAAAGTTATCACGGATATCTTTAGTGACTTCAAAAGGCTCCACTTGTTCTGCGTCTACACTTGCCCAAACATTAATAGTACGATTACCATTTTCACGACGAATACGTGTAACACCCTCGGTAAGCATAATTTCAGCTAATTCAGATAGTGGCAATTCAGCGCCATTAGGTGCTTTTATCATGACGTCATCAACATGCCCAACAGAGCTACGTTCATTTTGCGGATAACGCACCATCACCTTAATCTCTTCACTATCTCGCAGAATTCGCTGCGCTTCTAAGCCATAAAAGCTATAACCCACTTGTGAAGCAATATCTGCCAAGGTTAATCCCATTGAATAAGCTAATGGTTTTAACTCAAATTGCACTTCTTTAGCGCTTGTTTGGCGGGAATCATTGACATCACCAACCCCTTTAAGGGTATTAAGTTTCGCCTTGAGTTCTCTAGCGGCCAGTAATAATTGTTCGTCATTTTGACTTTCTAATCTAAAAGCAATATCACCGTCATCACGTCCACCACCAAATAAGTTATCACTAATGGTTAAGGACTTAACACCAGGGTAATTAGGTATCGCATTACGCCATTTATCAGCCAAGGCAAATGTATCCATAACGCGTAACTCAGGGTCAACCAACTTAACCATAATTTGTCCGCTGGTTCGGCTACGTAAATCTACCTGCATATCAGAGATCATGGCTTGTCCCTGCTCAGTTTCAGTTTTTTTATCAATACCATTGATAACCGCTTGAATATTTAACAGCGTACTTAAGGTTGCTTTTTCAGAGGCATCAACATTCATCTCAACTGAAATACGTGGAAAATCATGGGGTATTTTGGGTTGTCCAACATAACGAACTAAACCACCACCAAATAATCCGGCACTAATAAGCATGATACTGATAAAGAACATCAACACCGCATAACGGTATTTAAGAAAGACAGCCAAGCTTGGACGATAGCTATTTTCAATGAAACCTTTTAACGATTGGTCAATCCAGGCACGCGTTCTGTCTAACGGGTTTTTCGGGTTAAACTCTTTCACCTTCATTTTCACCAAATGCGCCGGCAAAATAAGTTTCGACTCGATTAACGAAAATATCAAACAAAAAATAACAACAAAACCAATAGACTTTCCAAAAGCAGACTCAGGCCCATCGCCAATCACAAATGGAATAAATACAGCTATGGTGGTTAATACACCAAATGTTGCTGGCATAGCAACACGCTTAACACCACGAATGACATTATCTGTTGTATGGCCATGTTGCTCAATTTCTTCATGGGCACTTTCACCCATCACAATGGCATCATCGACCACAATACCCAGTACTAAAATAAAGGCGAATAGACTGGTAATGTTAATAGTGACATTAACAAATTCCATTGGCATCACCAGTAACGTACCTAAGAAACAAACAGGTAAACCCATCATTACCCAGAAGGCTAAACGTACACGTAAAAACAACGCCAACATGATAAAGACTAAGACTGCACCACTTTTCATGTTATCCATCATCATGGCTAAGCGGCCTTCAAGGTAATAAGTCATATCAACCCAGGTCTCTAATTTCACGCCTTGAGGTAACGTTGCAGATTTTTCTTCAACAAATTTATTCACCACGGTCGCGACATCAGTAATACTTTGATTATCTGCTGCGCCAATAAAAATAGTGACAGAGTTCTCACCGTTGAACTTTGAATACTGTAAACCTTCTTCAAAACCATCAATGATAGTAGCAATATCGCCTAGCAGCACCTTAGTACCATCTTCGAGGGTAAGCACTGGAATTTGTTCAAATTCATAACCACGATAGGCTTGGTTTTCTACGCGCAAGTTGATGTAACCATTTTCTGCACGAATTTGTCCGGCAGACATATTACGAGAATGACCACGTACCGCATTAGCAACATCGCTAAAGTTTAAATCATATTCACGTAATTTATCTTTACTGACCTCAATAGATATTTCATAGCTTAAACCACTAAATAAATCAGAAATATTTACAAAGGGTAATTGTTGCACTTCATCATGAACTTTACGGCCAAGCTCTTTCAGCTCACCATTTGTTAAGTCACCATATAAACTGATGTACATCACTTCTTGACGAAATTTTTCTCTTTCAACTTTAATTCGCTCCATACCGTCAGGGAAACTTGAAATAGAGTCTATCGCTGATTTAACTTCTTCAAGCACTATTTGTGGGTCGTAATCTAAATCCACTTCAAACCAACCGTTTGAATAATTACGGTTTGAGTAAGTAATCACTCGCTTGAGGCCTTGCACCGTTTCGAGTGCTTCCTCAATTTTAATCGTAATACCTTCTTCCACTTCCTGTGGTGCAGCGCCAGGATAAGGTGCAGCAAATGAAATCCAGTTGATTTTCACTTGCGGGAACATCTGTTTGTTAATGGTATTTATCGTTAAAAAGCCACCTACTAAAATAATAATCATTAGTAGGTTTGCCGCAACACTATTACGTGCGAACCAAGCAATTAGGCCAGTGTGAGTATCAATATGAGCATGAGGTCTATTTAAGTTCTCATTATCATTTTTCTCATTGGTTATATTGTCATGAGAGCTCATTTCTACTCTCCTGACTCATTATTGTTCGCCATTTGGGTTTCCTTTTCTTCTGCTTCAACTTCTTTTTCTTCGAGTTGAGTTTCATCACCTACTAACGACAATTTCATACCGTCAACAGGATAATCTAACGCTGAAACGATCAGACGGTCTCCCTCTATTAAGCCGTTAGCTACCACCACATTGCTACCTTGTTGGCGAACAATATCAATGGCTACATAATGTAAACGTGAGTCACTGTCTAAAATAGCAACTTTGCCATTTACCACTAAATGCCTAGGTACCATAGCTGCTTGGGCAATGTTACTACCAACAATTTTAGCGTTAACATAACTACCAAAACGCAGTGGTGTCATGTTCTTCTCAGTATTATTTTTTAATTGATAAGGATCATTTAGCTCTGCAACTAAATAGCCCATGCGGCTCTTGTTATCTATAACCCCTTCATTACGCTTGATTGTTGCGCTCCATTGCGTCTCTTTACCCGCATATTTACCAAAAAGCTTAACTTTTGCATTTACGCCCTGGTTGGCTAAAAATTCAAGTTGGTTATCAGCAACAGGCAAACGTATTTCGGCTGTCTCGGTTGCCAAGACATGACCAATTTTAGTACCAACACCGACAAAAGAGCCTAAGCCAATATTACGACTATTGATCATGGCATCATAAGGCGCTCTAATTTCAGTACGCTCTAAATTACGTTCCGCGCGTAATACTGAGGCTTGTGCCGCTTTAACTCGTGCAAGTTCTTGCGCAAGTTGCGGTTTACGTAAACTTAACTCTGTTGGCGAAGTATCTGTTATTTGCTTCCATTCACGCTCTGCCACTTTACCTTGAGCAACTTCCTTCTCTAGTGCAGCTCTGGCAGTTGCCATAGAAGCTTGTGCGTCTATAAGGGCCGCTTGATAATCATTCGGGTCAATACGAGCTAACAATTGATTCTTTTTGACAAAACCGCCGCGTAGAAAGGTGTCACTCAATTCAACTATTTCGCCGTTAACTTGCGCAATCAGCTCTGTTTCATACTTAGGTGTCACCATGCCATAAGAGTTTACCTCTAATGTCATTGGTGTTACTGAGATATCGCTCACCGCAACGATTGGCGTGTTATCAACCTCTGCTTTTTCTTCTGGTGGTTTTTTCATACTAGAAAAAACAGCCATGGCAGCAATGCCTGTTGCTAAGATAACGATGGGTATAATAATTTGTTTTTTAGTGGCCACTTTTAATCCCTTATTTCTTTAAAAGTTTTATATATTTTTTATTTGCTTCATTGTTCGCAAATTTATCTTTATTTTAATAGCGCTAGAATAACTAATTCTTGGTTACAAGTATTAACAAAGATGTAACTCCGTATTACAAGATGCACGCCAGAAAAGAGGTAAAAAATACAACCGTACTAAGCAAACAATAAAAACTATATTTTACAATCAGTTAACATAAGCCTATTATTGATTAATTTTTATAGATAAACTATCCTCAACAATAATATTTTTTATTATTAGTCTTTTTCACTACTTCTTGAGTGATTTCTCATAAACATTGTTAAAATCGCCACATAAATGCCCGCCACCATTCAAAGTGAATATTGATTAGTAACAGGAATAGTAAGTGATAATCGAATTGAAATCAGTGGGTATAACTTTTTGAATACGTTATAATGAGAAAAATTTTTACACGGCTTTTTCCATGACAGATTCTCAAAATACAACACCAGCAACCATTGGTAAATTCAACCTGCTCAACATTGTTGCCTTGATGGACAAAGGCGCATACCTTGATGGCGGGGAGTTAGGTGAAATATTATTACCTACACGCTACCTACCAGAAGATTGCAAGGTTGGTGAAAAAATTAAAGCCTTCCTATACCTTGATTCCGCAGACAGACTTGTCGCAACAACAACATCACCTTTAGCCCAAGTCGGTGAGTTTGTCTCTTTAAAAGTTGTACAAGTGAATAAAATTGGTGCTTTCCTTGATTGGGGATTGCCGAAAGATTTATTAGTACCATTTAATCAGCAACATACCGAGATGGAAGTAGGTAAATACTATCTTGTCAGAGTTTTTCTTGATCAAATTACTAACCGTATTGCCGCCTCAAGTAAGCTCGATAAATTTATTGATATCTGGCCTGCAGACTACCAACAGGGCGATAAGGTCAATTTGATTATCGGTGGTAAAACTGATTTGGGTTTCAAGGCAATTATTAATGACTTACATTGGGGTCTGCTTTACGATAATGAAATTTTTCAACATCTTAGAGTTGGTAAAAAAATTCCTGGTTATATTAAACAAGTCCGTGAAGATGGCCGCTTAGATCTCATTTTAACCCGTGGTAGCAAAAATAAGGTTAATGATTTCTCTGAGAAATTATTAGCGCATATTGCTGATAGAGGTGGTTTAACGCCATTAAATGATAAGAGTGCACCAGAGTTAATTCAAAGAACTTTAGGGGTAAGTAAAAAAACCTTTAAAGCAACGGTAGGGAACTTACTCAAGAAAGGTAAAATAGCTATCGTCAAAGAAGGTATAAAATTGCTATAGAGTTCGAGTAAAAAACTAACTCAATAACATTCAACCAAAAAGAGGCTATATACTTATATAGCCTCTTTTTTTACGCTAAATTTTACAAGATATTAATAACACTAAAAGCAATTTTATTGATCCCTATGGTATTACTACTTATTATCAAACGACTTAGTTTATTGCTATTAGAAGCTTCCTCGAATGCCAACACTAAAATTACGCCCTGGCAATGGTGCTACTTCTTTGAGAAATGATGAATGCACACGGGCATGCTCATCTGTTAAATTCTGTCCTTTTAAATACACAGTTAGATCATCACCAACACCGTTAATGTAATAATTAAAATTCGCATCAACCATGGTATAGCTATCAGTATTTGTCTCTAGTTCAGCAATATCGTCCTGCTCAAAGTAATGACTCACGCTTAGCTCACTATCAAACTTATCTGCTTGGTAATTGAAAATAGCACCAACTCGCATAGGTGGGATACGTGGCAAGTTATCATTTTCATCTTCATTCACTAAGCGTGCACGAATGTAATCAGCAATTAAGCTTGTTTTAAATGACGATGAAACTTGATAAACAAACTCAGCTTCAACACCGTACATTTCAACATCATCTTGCTGATACACTAGAATTGGAAGGCCTGCTTCATCTTCGTGCTCATCAGCATGTCCGTGCTCGTCAACAAAAAATAAACCAGTATCTCGCTGATAATAATAATCATCTACACGGTTATAAAAAGCACTAATAACATAGCCAAAATCACCATTAAACTTTCGGAACGTTAGATCGAAATTAAGAGATGTCTCCACACTTGGTGCTTGATCTGCTAACTCCACATGTACTTCATCACCTTCTTGATGTACATCAAACATAGCACCGACTTCAAAGGTATTAGTCCCAATATGAGGACCAAAGGAAAATAACTCTCCCGCAGAGGCTGCTCGTTGAGACAAGGCCGTAGAAAAACCTAAGTTATAGCCAGGTTGGTAATTCCATACAACCCCCACTGATGCGCTCATCGGCGTAAATGACTGTTGCTCGAATGAAACTAAGGTTTCATGATGCTCATCATGTGATGGCTCTGCATGCATATCATGATCTTGATGAGATTCTTCAAAGCCAATTAAGCTATCATCTGCATCGATATTAACCTGCTCTACCCTTGCACCTAACTGCAACAAAACCGAACCGAAGTGTTTTTCTTCTAACCAGGCAACAGCGAACATTTCCGATTTAGCTGGAGGGGAAAAAGCTTCTTCACCCAGTGCTTTAAAGTCTGATGATTTATAGTGAACTGTCCATGCACCTTGCCACCCCGCAGTGTTTTGGTGAAATAGGTCAATACGTGCTTCAGTACTTTTATTGGTAAAAGTTGTGCCTACTACGCCTGACTCAATCTCTTGATGCTGATAATCACTATAAGAAAACTTTGTTGCTACTTTACTAATAAATTGTTGCTCAAAATTATACTCACCAAGTACCTGCCATCTATCTTGCTGCATTTTGGCATTAACACCTGCCTCTTCTTCATGATCAGTAGCCAAGTCTTCTGTGTGTTCATCTTCATGCTCTTCTCCATGGCTATGTCCAGGGATACCGTACTTCCTGTCCATAAAACCATAAGAAAATCCGATAAAACCATCTTCAAATAAGTAACTTGAGCCGAATGTTGCACCACTTGCGGTACTCGCACTATTTGCTAAGCGATTTTCACCGTGTTCTTCATGTTCTTCATCATGAATATCAGCCTCACCTGCAAGTTTGTAATCTTTAGAGTCTCGCCAAAAGGCATCTAGATGAAAAGCAATGTTGTCAGTACCCGTTTGGATATTCACTGAAGCTTGCTGTTCATTGGATACATCGTTATATTGTAACAAGTAGTCTACTTCATCATCACTACTCGTTGGCACGCGCTCATCGACCACATTCACCACACCTCCAATAGCACCACTACCGTAAAATAATGTTGCAGGACCACGCAACACTTCTATCTGGGATGCGGTACTCGTTTCTGTCGCAACAACATGATCAGGACCGACACGTGATGCATCGCCAACATCTAAGCCATTTTGTGTAATAAGGACTCTCGGCCCATCCAAGCCCCTAATTATTGGTGTGCTAGCAACAGGCCCATAATAACTAGAATGAACGCCCACTTCATTTTTCAATGTTTCCCCTAAGGTTGCCGCTTGTTTCATTTTCAATTCATCTTCACTTAGCACATTAATAGGCAGTGCTGACTCGATTGAAGACGTATGTAGTGGTGTTGCATGCACATCAATAACTTCCATTACCGATCTAGGTAGTACCACACTTAAATCAGTAATATCTTCTTCTTTCATAATCACATGCTGATTACTGTGGCCGTAATTTTTAGCACTGATATGGAGTTCAAAAGTGCCCTTGTTAACATCTGTAAAAATAAATATGCCTAGAGAATTTGTACGTACTTGCTGTGAGTCTCCATTTATTCCTACCGTGGCATTTTTAATAGGCTGGCCCTGTTTGTTCAATACAACGCCAGATAATTGCTGAGCGAAAGTAGTAGGGGAAAAACATAATATTGTACCTAGGGTCGACAGTACCGTAGCACTAACAATTTTTTTAAGTGGTGATTTTACTTGAGCATTAATGCTCTTTTGAGATGCAGAAAATGGCATAAACTGGTTTCCGGTAATTATAGGAGATGTATACTGCACTGCACATTACTATGCGTAGACAGACAACGAAGTGAAGGACTTAGTTTGGCTAAATACTTCACTATTTATACCCACTATCAATCAATATTCATCTTTCAGAGTACTTGAGCAATTTTAATTCGAGGTGAAACTTTTTTAGCAATAGCTATTCATTTGAACAAGGAAATAGCCATTGTTTAAAATGATTGCCTTGCCAAGTTTAACTCTCGATGAAATCACGCACTTTGAATAATAATGGGCATAAATACATAATAAAAAATTACAGA
>Ga0105356_10004832_pt1 | contig 12958 bp, 9 predicted proteins | sample GOMGulsemesocosm_3_FD_83502 | JGI IMG/M metagenome (GOLD analysis project Ga0105356, IMG submission 83502) | Methane-oxidizing microbial communities from mesocosms in the Gulf of Mexico - GOM9D Gulf of Mexico | ecosystem: Environmental > Aquatic > Marine > Cold seeps | place: Gulf of Mexico...
AGCGTGTTGAGAGAGTTGTATTTGTTTGTAAGGGTAATATATGTCGTAGCGCATTTGCCGAGGCGGTGTTTAAGCGGCACTGCTCACGTAATGTCGCTTCGTTAGGTTTAGACACCACCACTGGCTGTCCCGCTCACCCGCCAATTGTCCAGGAAGCGAAAGCTTTGGGTTATAATTTGAACAGCCATATCACAACAAACATTACAGATTTTATCGCCGAAGAGGATGACCTTTACGTTTGCACGGAGCCGGCGCACATAGAGCAGCTTAGGGATAATATACCCAATGTACACGTTGTTTTATTGGGTTTTTGGGGGATACCCCGGCGTTTTTATGTGCATGACCCGTATTCGGCAGGCGGGTTATATATTTCGTATATTTCACGATTTCTTGAGAGCGCAACACAAAGTTTTGCAGAAGATTTAGAGCATAATCGTGGGCTAAGTGTATAGAAATGAGGCAGTTTATAGCGGGTTCCAAGGCATTTTGTATTGATGGTAGAAGTCAATACTTCGTATGGTTGTGGTAATGCACTAATATGCTAATAGTTGCTTTGTGCTGGGCATGGCTCATATGGGGTGTTTAGTTTTTCTGGCTATTTCGGTGCAACATAAATTGCGCGCGGCATCGCCCCGCCGAGGATGTTGAGCGAATGTCTAGTCACTGATGGCAGCTAAGCTTACTTCGTGGTTATATTTCCCGTATATAATGGATGCGTTGTTAATATTGATTACTTATGAATAATACTGTTGATATTTTACAGAGTTTAAAACTACGCTCGTTCGTGGCAAACTTTCGCGCAGAATCAGCAGCCGTATGGTTTCTCTGTTTCTATATTCTTATTGAGTATCTTCGACCTCAAGGTATGTACGCGGCACTTGATATTCTACCCTGGGGCCAGCTTGCAATCGTCTGTTGTGTAGCTAGCGTGTTCATTACAGGTAGCAAGGCCATCGCTTATGGTGCGATGGATAAAATATTTATTCTTATCTCTATTGTGGTTATCTTGTCGGGGGTATTCGCCTGGGACCCATCGCAGTCCTTAGAGTACTGGTCCACTTTTGCAAGTTGGATACTAATGTATTTTTGTATTCTTGCCATCTTAACTTCGCCCAATCGAATGCTCTTATTTGTCATATTTTTCATTCTTATAAATTTTAAAATGTCGCAGCACGGCGCTATCACGTTTGCAATGCGGGGGTTTAGCTTTTCCGGTTGGGGCTTGTCAGGTTCTGGCTGGTTTCACAATTCCGGAGAGTTTGCCTTGCAGATGGTGGTGGTTTTTTCCATGAGTCTGAGCCTTTTGTTAGGGCTGAAAAAATATATACCGGAATCGCGACGTTGGTGGATATTGATGGGTTTGTTTCCCGGTACGGCGGCACTTACTGTTATTGGTTCGTCATCAAGAGGGGGGCAGCTTGCGTTAGTAGCCGTCGTACTGCTACTTTTTATCCAGGGGAAGCGATTTTTTAGAAATCTGTTTCTAATTGCAGCGTTCTCGTTTGCGGTAATAGCCATCGTTCCCCAAGAGATGCTAGATAGATATAGCACAATAGGCGATGACGAAACCTCACGGTTGCGCTTAGAACATTGGGGGCACGCCATGGAGGTTATTGAAAATGAACCCTGGGGCATAGGTTATAGAAACTGGGGTAAATACTATCCCGCGCATTTTTCTATAAATAAATCCGAACAAATCCACAATACTGTGTTGGAGGCATTTGTAGACTTGGGTTATCTCGGGGGGGTATTGATCCATTTGGCAATTATCATGGCGTTCGTGATGAATGGAAGAACAAGGCGCGAGATGGAGAAAATTGGTGGCCTAGAGGGCGATTCAATGGCGGCAGTAGCGCGGGGGCTTAATTGGGGGCTGTTTGGGACATTTATTGCGGCATTCTTTATGTCCGTTTTATTTTACCCTATGTACTGGGTCGCTTTTGCATTGACCTCTGCGTTGCGGCATATATCCAGGAAAAAAGTACGTGAGGTAAATGAGCAGGCCAGTGTGGTGGCAGGCCCCAGTAATTTTTCAGCCATTTGTGACAGGCCATATGAAAGATAGAGAAATTTTTGCTGACGTATCACCAGTGGGGGAAGTACCTGACCGCTTTGCTCTAATCATCGGCGCTATGAAGGGCGGGACAACCAGTTTGTATGAGATTCTCAGTCAGCACAATGAGATATGCTCATCGAAGGTTAAGGAACCTGATTATTTTACCGAAGATCGGAGCGATGATTCTTATGGCGGTTATCTTTCTCTTTGGGACTGGAAGCAAGGTGTGCATTCGATTGGCCTTGAATCCTCAGTGGCATATACCAAAGCACCGTATATTTCGGGAGTACCCGAGAGAATTCATAAGGCGGCGCTTGGTCAATTTCGATTTATCTATATGCTGCGAAACCCTTTGCGCCGAATAGAATCTCAGGTTCGGCACGGTGTTTTTGCGGGTTGGGGTAAATCATTGGACCACAGTATACCGGAGGATGCGATTAATTTTTCGCGTTATGCTATGCAATTAGAGGGTTTTTTAGAATACTTCTCATTGAATGATATTATGCTGGTTACATTGGAGGAATTTAAGCAGGACCCGCATGCGGTGCTCTTTCGGATGTGCCAGTTTCTGGAGGTTGATGAACGATTTGAATTTAAAGATGTAGAGGGGGTACGTAATTCAGGCGATTTTTTTAACTCTACAGAAAATATCGCCCGTATTACCCAGAGTGGCTTTGGACAATTTATTTCGGGTAAATTGCTGTCCCCGAAAACCAAAGCCTGGTTGAGGGGTTGTATTGCTAGGTTGAGCAAGGGGAAGGAAGAAGTTTCCAACATCGGGCGATGGCAGTTAACAACAAATGAGCAAAATTTTATACTGAGTGAACTAGCAGAAGACATGAAACGATTAGAGTCAGATTTTGGTGTCGACACAAAAAAATACTGGAATATAGAGGCTGGCAAGCTCAAGGACAATTAGATCAAATGAAAAATAATTTTGTATATCCCGGTGGTGCTGAGTTTGCCTTCACAATTCTGGATGATACCGATGACACAACGGTGAAAAACGGACGGCCAGTATATGATTTTCTTGCCGATTTGGGATTGCGAACAACAAAAACTGTATGGGCTTTTGATACCAGCCCGGAAAACCGTGGGCCTTATTTTGCAGGAGAAACGTTATCGTCCCCAAAAAACCTTAAGTGGGTTCATGAGCTCGCAGAAAATCAATTCGAGATAGCTTTTCACAATGCAACAATGGGGTCGTCTGTGCGGGATGATACTGTACGTGCGCTTGATTTTATCAAAAAAGAATTTGGCCGGCCGGTTAGGCTGCATTGTAATCATGGCCAGAATCGCGAAAACCTCCATTGGGGCGCTGCACGGTATAATTCTCCTCTCATTCGGCGAGTTTTTAAGTATTTGACTAGTTATCGATCATACCCAACTTTTGAGGGGGAGGTCACAGACTCGCCCTATTACTGGGCGGATGTCGCTGAAGCACGGCTTGCCTATATCCGCGCATTCACCTTTCGGGAGCTAAACGCAATGAAGATACCGCCAGGTAGGCCGTATCGCGATTCAGCAAAGCAAAGTGGCCCCCTATTTTTTAATACGACCGACGCTTCTGATGTGCTTTCTTTTAACAAATTTGTTAATCGGGCCTCTATCGATAGTTTGCGGGCAGAAAAAGGATGGGCAATCATTTCTACCCATTTAGGCAAAGGTTATTTTAAAGATAACAAGCTTAATGCCCAGTTCAAAGAAACAATGCAGTACATAGCCTCTTTGCCAGGTTGGTTTGTGCCGGTGAGTGAAATGCTAGATTTTGTCTCAGGTGAAACGGGTTCTGATGAAATCTCGAATTTACAGCGGAGTAGGATGGAGTACGCGCATATACTCGATAGAGCTAAAGGCAGGGTCTGTGATGCTTCCCTTTATTGAGATGGGATGACGAAGAGCGGTTAGCTCCTGGCTAGGTAGTATGAGGCCGACCTTGCGCAGCCATAGTCTAAAATCATTGAGCTCGTTGGTTTGCTAAGCGCGAGTGCTAGGAAGCGTCATTAATAAATTTGTAAGGAAAGAGAATGCGACATAAACCTCACAATTTCCCACACCGCATCAAAGGAAATGCGTTGATGGTAGCCAATTACCCGTCGGACACTGCCTATGCCTGGTGGCTTATGGAGCACTTTTGGACTCTTATTACCGAAATGTATACAGCTAGTGGAAATCGCGCTTTCCTAGCCTTCCCCAGAATAAACACTCCTCCGTCGATCACACAAAAGACCGCTGTAGAAGCATTAGAGCTAACATTCCCGTGGAATGATAAGATCGAGAAAATGGCATTTATTGAGTTTATCAAACAGAACAAAATAGAACTGATCTATCTCACAGATCAGCATTATTTTGATGTCCGATATAAAACGCTCAGAGATGCGGGAATTAAACATATCATAGTTCACGACCACACCCCGGGTGATCGCCCTCCATTTCTGGGGATTCGAGGCGCTTTAAAAGATATTAGGAACAGGATTTCTCCTTTTACTGCAGATGCTGTTTTTTGTATTTCTCCTCTAATGAGGGAGCGAAGTATTAGTAACGGGCGAATCCCTTCCTCCAAATGTATTATCGTTCAGAATGGAATTCCGCCACACAAGTCCAGCATGACTCGAGCACATGTACGCAAGAGTTTAGGGATTGACAATGACACAGTAGTGGCAATCACAACTGGGCGAGTGGCCCCTTACAAACGCTTAGATTTCATTATCAAGGCCGCGTCTCTACAGGATGAAAGTGCAGGGATAATTTACATGATAGTAGGTGATGGTCCCGCGTTTTGCGAATTGGATGCGTTAGTAGAGAAGTTAGATGTTGCAAAATCGGTCAAGTTACTAGGCTTTCGCACTGATGTGAGCGAGTTGCTAAGGGCATCAGATTTCGCAATTCATGCGGCTCAAGGAGAGGGTTTCTCTCTATCTATCACGGAATACATGGGTGCTGGGCTCCCCGTGTTAGTTCCAAATATCCCTTCTGTTTCCCAAGCTATTGAACATGGTAGAAACGGTTACATTTATGCAAAAGACAGCCATGAAGAGCTAGCTAGCTACGCGTTGATGCTTGCAGAAAAGTCGGAGCTGAGACGTAGTATGGGAGAAAACGCGAAACACGATGCTTTAACAAAATATAGCCTAGAACAATGTACGAAAGCGTTCGCTTCTTCAATGGAGACGGTGCTTTCAAAATGCTAGTCGTTGATATGACGACATGAAAACCACTAATATTCCCAGCAGGAACTTGAGCTGTCGGAAAATAGCTGCGCGGAAATTTTTGGGTTCAAAACGCTGAAAGTAATGTTTGCAGGCCTAAGACTAAATCACTTACCCTCGAGAATTCCTTTAGTAATGTGCTTGGCTGTTATGTTATAACCCTACTCGTACTGTACCGATGTAAGAGGTGTTACCGAATTATCGTGCCGAGTTTTGTTGGATGGACCTGTTAGGTGTTAGGTGTTAGTGTGTTATTTCTGCCTATTGATTGTTTTTATAGTTTTCGTAGCCAAAATTAGCCATGTTTTTAGCACAAATACGCTCTATGAGATTCAGGTTTTCTTGCGAATAAAAGTCTTCCCACTTAATGGCGCTGTTACCTGCTTTTTGAAATTGCGTTGATAGGTCGTTGCTTATGTCATTTCTTATAGGGTGCCCAAGTTTCTCTGCAAGAGAGTGAATCGTTTCAATTTTATTAGCCTTAAAGTCTTCATATTTTACGAGCACTATTTTATCTTTGTTTTTATCGTAAATAGCTGCTGCATGATCCCATCGATTAGCTAGATTGACTAAATAGTTATTGCCGGGCGATGAGGATAAGGAGGGGAGTGTGCCGGCAATAATCTGTTGCCAGTGCTTGTTGCAGCCATCCATTTGGGTGACTGGGGGTATAAGTGTTGAATTGTTACCCCCTAGTGCCAGTCGGTCGCAAATGCTACGAATATTGTCTCTTGGGTCTCTTAAAACAAAGAGGTAGTTTGCGTTTTCAAAGTTGTGTTCAATTTTAGGCCAGGTGAATATTAAGTCAGGGTCTTTAATGATATCGCGACTAAGCAGTAACGGGTGTCGACGAATAAGATATTTTAGCTTTTTTGGGTCTGACAAAAGTATCTTGGCGGCCAGTCCTGTTCCCTGGTCAATTTGATAGAGCGGGTCATTGCAATAGGTTGCGGCTGAACACTTTGCCAAAAGAGCAGCAATGGCGGTTGTCCCACTTTTCTGGTGCCCAAGCACGATTGTCTTGACGTGCTTGCTTGGATGTAGGACGCGTTTTAGTATGTTTGTATTCATCGTTTTTTTCCCATATTAAAGTCGAGATGAAACACCTCAAGTATGTCTTTGAATCCAGGGGGTCTAAAAATAATGAGTAGCAAAGTGTAGCTGAGCACACCTGTAATCGTTTGAGCCAGTAAATAGCATGTTGGGTGCATACTGACTTCAATAAGTGGGAAATTAGTTTCTAGTAAGTGTAATGCCAGTGCCATCAACATGGCTAGAGAAATGTTTGGTAGAAGTGACTTTATGATAGTCGTTAAGCTCAAATGGATGATGTTGCCAGCAACTATCCATGAGGTAATTATGCTGATGAAGGTTCCTATTGAGTATCCAATGGTTACGCCTATCAGGCCCCAAGGGACACCGCAGGCAATGGCTATGATCCTGACAGCTTGCGTTACTAGGTTTACTTTAAGTTGCAGATCCGTGCGACCTTGGGATAAATAAATACTGCCCGACAGCGTGCCTACTGAAATTGCTAGGCCACAAAAGCACAATATTTTCAATATGGGAATAACTTCTAACCATTGCGAACCTAATATTACGCTCACTAAATTATCAGCTATAATTAGTAGCCCCATCATCATAGGGAAGGTAATCAAAGAGACCACAGAAATGGCTCGAATAAATATGGAGGCTATTTTTTTTTTGTCATCTTGTATTTGACTAAACGCTGGAAATAATACGGAGCCAACTGCGTGCGAAATAGACTGAATGGGGGCCATTATTAGGGCGCCAGCTTTGTCATAAATTCCTGTGGGTTCCGCGCCTAAAAACTTACCAACAATTAGTTTGTCAGCCCTGCCGCCTGCGTACTGGACTAACGAGACTAAAAACACGTTAAAACTGAAATTGAACAGTTGCCTTGTAGCTTTAATGCTGAATTCGATGCTAGGCAGCCATTTCGCGAAGATAGTAGCAAATACCAAGTTTACGAAAGCTCTTACGATTTGCAGTATTACTAGGCTCCAGTACCCATAATCGTGCATCGCGCAAAAAATTGCGATGATAGCGGATATGCTCATTGAAAAAAAATCAGTTATTGCTAGGGCCCTAAATTCCATCTGTTTTGTTAGCTTCTGTCTCGGGACAAGTGCCATCGCATTAATTGCAAAGCATATGGATAACGTTTGAGTTATTTCTTCTAGGTCGGGGAGTCCGTAAAAGTTAGCTACAGTTTTTGAAAAGAGATAAACAAATACAGTGAGTGCAAGCCCAACCCCAGTATTGATCCAGAAAACCGAGTTGTAATGGCTAGAGTTGATGTCTTTTAGCTGTATTAATGCTGCACCCATACCAAAGTTTGAGAGTAGGCCTGCTACCCCGATAATAGCAAGAGTCATTGCGATTAGGCCAAAGTCTTCAGGTGTAAGTAGGCGCGCAAGTACTATACCGAACACAAATGATGTCATTTGGGATATTGTGTTAGACCCTAAGACCCAACCCATAGCTTGCGTGGTTTTTTGACGGTGATTGTTCACGAAGTGTTGTACGCTCTCTAATATGGGTAAAGTAATTGTACACTAATTCAATTTAGCGCTTTTAAATATGGCATCTAGAGTGGTAGCGTATATGGGGATGATTTCCGTCTTTATATAAGGTAGTGGTAGCTCGCTATTGCTCATCGGCTTGCTGGGTTTTGCTGCAATGCTTTCAAATAGGGGGCGTCGGCAATGCAACTTAAGGTGATCTCATTGGTTTTGCGGTATTGTTCCTTCGTTTCCATACGTTGGTGGCACTCTTTTTATCAAATAAACTCGTCGACAGGGCTCCGTGTCACTTAATCTCGTCGGCCCTTTATCTGGTTATTACTGAGATGAGCTTCCTGATCTTAATTGGGGGGCCAGTTTCTTTAGGAAATCATCCACAGCATCATATTTTAGTTCCTGTAGATTATCTAGCTTTATATCTGTATTCTTCAGGGCTCTAATGTTAACGGTATCGTAGCTCAATCTCCGGTGCATTTAGTCGCCAAATTGGGAAGTACTGCAAAAAAAGAAGTATTTATGAAATTTTTATTGGTGCTTAGTACCGGTATTGAAATTTTTGGTGCCTCGCAACATTTATTTCCTTACACATCGACTGTTTTAAACCAGGCGCCCATTGGTTGATCAGTAATCTTGGTTATAGGATTGTTGATCAATAAAAGTGCGCTACCCGTTAGGTCTGCATGTGTTCCTATTGAGGTTTCGTTGGGTTCTAATGGTGCTGAAGCTAGCAACCATAGTAGATTAAGGTGGGATTGCCAATTATCGATTTATAGGAAGCTCGTATGTTGATGGAGTTCTGGCTGAATATGGCCCAACGGCGACAAGTGTATTCGTGACTGTAAAAGCGCTAATGTGCCGCTGGCTGTGCCTTTCATGGCGATGATGCGCTCAGCTACTGCGCTCAATGATGGAGTGACGGGGTCGCCAGTCGGTATCCTAGAAACAATGGGCAAGGGTTGCCTATTTCAGTACTCGCCCAGCAGGGGTTGTAGGCATTATCGGTGAAGGTCTAGCAGGCTTTCTAGTTGATGAATATGATTGGAAGGCGATGGCAGAACGCTTGTGCAAGCTGGCTAGCAACCTAGGTTTAGCATATTACTTAGGATCGAGGGCTAGTGAGGCAGTATTGTCTCTGCAGGCAATGGATAAAAGTTGTTCACGACTTGAAGTAACTCTAACAGAATGTATGAATGATGAAGGGTATCAGTTAGTGGTGAGGGGGTGGGTTTGAATATAGGATATGTTTACAATATGAGTATTATTCCCCCGAAAGGGGGGAATCATGTTCATGCGTTAGAATTACTCACAGGTTTTGTTGCACAAGGTCATCGGGTGGCTGTCGTTAATGATAATACTCTTGAGGCAGCTAGAAATTTTGGCTCTTCTGAGCCTGAGTTACGAGAGTTCGCTAATTGGATTGATGTACTTTATGTGAGAATCGACGGAAGATATGTAAAAAGTATGGGGGAGCTAGCTGCGTTACATGCGTTAGTTTCAAGCAAGCCAATTGTATGGGAGGTTAATGCACCTGCGAATGAGACGCTTGCTTTTTCTCATTTATCCGGGTTGTTGCACTGGGATCGGTCGAGTGAGTGGCTGTATAAGCGAGTGAAGCGTAGTATTCATGCATATAGGAAGTATCCAGGTATAAATTCAGAAGAAAAGCTGCGAAAAAGATTAGCGAAAAAAGTTGATGTGGCTATTTGTGTCTCTAGCGCTTTAGATGATTATGCCGCTAATGGTTTGGGCATCAAAAAAACATTGGTAGTACCGAACGGGGGGCCTTGTATATCTGCAGAAGAAATTAATACCAGGGCTAGTAAAGCGGCCCCCGGTAAGTTCACTGTATTATATAGTGGTAATACTATGTACCCTTGGCAAGGTTTAAATCTTATCGCTGAAGTAATTAGACAGGCAGAAATTAATCACCCTGACATTCGTTTTGTGATGGCTGTTAATCAACGATCAGATTATATTCCGGATACAAAGAACATTGAGGTGAAAGTGGGGGTGGGGCGCGATAAACTATTTGATGAAATCTGTCAGGCGGACCTATGTATAGCCATTTACCCTGAGTATTTTTGGTCTAAATGGGGGCTTCATAACTCACCCATGAAAATGTTTGAGTATATGGCGTGTAGCGCCGCAGTGCTTGCCTCAAATATCGGTCAGATGAGGGATATATTGCGCGATGAGACTACAGGCTTGCTTTGTGAGAACACCCCAGGCTCAATTTTAAGAAAAATTGTTTTTGCTAGAGATAACCCTGCTCTGTTAAAGAAAATCGGGGCTGCAGGTAAAAATTTGGTGGACAAAGAATATAATTGGAAAAATAATGTGGCCAAAACGATTGAGGTTTTTGAAAATGCCATTGAAGAACGTAGATAGCCCTAGATGGAGGGGCGGTGAGATTTAAATTTGGAAACCGATCAAAGCGGTTCATCTTAACTCCGAAAAGCCTGTGATAGGGAAAATACAAAACAGGAGGTGTATAGTGCAACTTCCCGTTTGAGGCGGGGGTTGTTTGAAATTTTTCGTATCCGCGATACTGCCGTGGGAGAGTCGTATTCATAGTAGGGGGTGCGCAAAGGAATTGCACTATATATGGAGTGTGGGGCGGTCTTCTTTTGAAGCCTACTTGTTCTCAAAATACGGAAGAACATACCCTAAATAGCATAGCTGAGTTTAGGGTCTCGATAACTTAATATGTATATCTACAGCCCAGCGCTGCACGTATTTGTAGGTATTTCTGCAAGCAGCCTAGAAATACGCAGAGGGCTTGCCTGTTTTTTTATGCTAGTTGCTTTGATACATATATTGCCCCATGAATAGATAAATGGTCGTCGTCGTGGAACAGTGGGATGTCGTTCGCTTCCACTTGACACACAGCTTCCTTACACAAAACCTGATGAGGCAAAAGAATGTTGACGCCATAACGCACCCGCATCTCCTCAAGTACGGAAAGTGTCTGGCTTATACGTGCCAATACCAAATCTTCGCGTGGACGAAAATCTCTTTCAATACCCAGCATAGCTGAAAGAGCTATAGCGGGAGAAGTATTGGCCGGGATTTCTGGTAAAGGCCCCACGATAGTCACCGTTTTCCCAGCATTTATTAACGCCTCGATAGTCCGCGCGATTCCACGCTTGAAAGCTAACAGATTATTCTTTTCAGCTATCAAATCTGTTTGATCATCATAAAGAAATACGTATGGAGTGTGATGGGGGGCTGTGGCTAATCTAACACCTTCGACACCAATAACCCATCGCGCAAACAAGATTACGTTTTTGACCTCATCTTTTGACCGAATAATATCGATGACATTATCGTTAAATACGCTACAGCTGTTGCTGTCGACTCTCTTTCTAGCGGTCGACTTTATGACATCTAGCAAGGGAGGGCACCCTTCGTGCCCGGCAAAAAAACCACTAAACCCGTTCTCCTCCGCTGCACCAGCAATGCCAGGTATAAGCGACCGTGCGTGTGAGTCTCCCCACAAAATAAATTCCATTTTCTCAACTTTGTCTTGTCCGATCACGCATAATTTTCCATTAAAAGACTCAATTGAACTCAAGAAACATGAGAAAGGTAAAAACTCAATATAGTCGTCTATGGCGTTTGAAATAAGGCTGGCCTTCTCCGGAACTCGACCGGGAAAGCCATGTGTAATATTTGCAGCTATACCAAAGCTAACAGATATAAATATAACACTAGCCGCACCAACAAAGATTTGCCGTCTTTTTGAAAAAATAGACTTGTCCCTAAAGGGCGCTTCTATATATTTCCATGAGAGAAATGAAATAATGATCATCGTTACAAATAAGATTAAAGATTCATACGAGCTCAGTGGTCTAGCAAGATACTGCTTTGTATAGACAATCAGCGGCCAATGCCAAAGATAAAGTGAATAGGAGAGCATACCCACCCAGGTCATCACGCGCATAGAAAGCAACCTACTCACGACAGTTTCCCCAAATATGCCAGCATTTATTATTAGTACTGTTCCGATACAAGGAAGCAGCGCCGCAATACCGGGAAATGGGGTTGCTCGATCAAGTAAGAAAACCCCAGCCAATATAAGCGCAAGGCCTAAACAGGAAGCCTGCTCTCGAAGCCCCCTTTGACTTAAATCAATGGCACAACCTAAAGCCAGAAGGCTGCCTAGCAGCAACTCCCAAAACCTTCCAACGATTAAATAGAATGCTGCATCGGGGTAATATTTTGTTAAGTAGAGGTTAATCGAAAAGGATAAGAGTAAAATTACACCCAGTATAATCCGAAATGTATTAGGAAGAACTTTGATTAAGGCAACAAGCAAAAGCGGAAAAACTAGGTAAAACTGCTCTTCAACCGCTAGTGACCACGTATGGAGTAACGGTTTCCCCTCAGCTGCCCCAGAAAAATAGCCAGACTCAAGCCAAAAAAGTACATTCGATGAAAAGAGAGTACTGGCTACGACGCTTTGGCCGAAATCCCGTAACTCAGTAGGAAGTAGCATTTTGTAGGCCACTATGGAAGATGCCAGTGTCACAACGGAAATCGCGGGGAATATTCGCCGTATTCTCCTTTCGTAAAAATTTTGTAAGTCAAACCTCCCTTCGTTTGCGTCTTTAGCGATTATTGAGGTTATCAAGTAACCTGATATTACAAAAAATATATCAACGCCCATGTAGCCACCGCTAAAAGAACCGACATCAAGGTGAAATAGCACCACAGGAATTACCGCCAGTGTTCGTAGGCCATCAATATCTCTTCGATATTTATGGCTTTCATTTCTAAGCATGCAATACCCTTCGTTGTTATTTTGTTGATTGTGAGTGAGCGCGAACATACGCCCTTCAAAGCCCAATTTACTACAAGAAAAGTGCGTATTGCAATCACTCGCAGAGTGAGCAATTACAATAGTACGGTAAAAGCTTATCTAATGATTATAAATCACCCCATCGAATTGATTTGATTTGATTTGATTTGATTTGAATTGTTTGGGAGGGTCTTGTTGCTATGGTCGACGGCAATACCATAGTCTATGTTATTACGTCAGAATGTGCTGCCCCCCCCCCCCCCCCCTCAAGCTCGATCTTCGATATCCACACGTAGTTGCCCAGAAGTTAGAAACATTGTGCCTTTACCTTCTCGTTTCATTCCTC
>Ga0105356_10004839_pt1 | contig 12945 bp, 10 predicted proteins | sample GOMGulsemesocosm_3_FD_83502 | JGI IMG/M metagenome (GOLD analysis project Ga0105356, IMG submission 83502) | Methane-oxidizing microbial communities from mesocosms in the Gulf of Mexico - GOM9D Gulf of Mexico | ecosystem: Environmental > Aquatic > Marine > Cold seeps | place: Gulf of Mexico...
AGCGTCAGCAGTTCCCGGCGCAGGGGTTCGAAGGCACTGTGCTCTGCGGTGATGTCGAAGCACAATGTTGTCAGTGCTCCGGAGCCGTTGGACACCACCTGGCGGATGGCCGCAAAATCCAGCGGCTGGCGCTGGTGATCGCGCAGCAACGTGTTAATAGCCTCGGCAAAATCTGGGGCAGTATCGAGTAAGGTGCCATCCAGATCGAATAGCACCACGCTTAAGTCGGTGTTGTGATCCATGCGGGTACTCTAGTTCGGTTTTTGTACATGCATTAAATAGTTGACGCTGACATCGGCGGCATTTAAGCGATAGCGCTGGCTCAGCGGGTTATAGGTTAAACCGCATATATCCACGAGCTCCAGATCGGCGTTCCTCAGCCACTTGGCCAGCTCCGAGGGTTTAATAAATTTCTCGTAGTGGTGGGTGCCTTTTGGCAGCAGCTGCAGCAGGTATTCCGCCCCGATAATGCTAAATAGGTAGGATTTGGGGTTGCGGTTAATGGTGGAAAAGTAAAGGTGTCCGCCGGGTTTGGTCAGTGCCGCGCAGGCCGCCACTACCGAGCTGGGATCCGGTACATGCTCCAGCATTTCCAGGCAGCAGACAATGTCGTATTGCCCTGCTTCCTGTTCGGCTAGCGCCTCGGCGGTGATCTGCCGGTAGTTAATAGTCAGCTGTGATTCCAGTTGATGCAGTTTGGCCACCGCAAGCGGCGCCGCCCCCATATCGATACCGTTGACCTGTGCTCCGCGTTGCGCCATCGCCTCGCACAAAATTCCGCCGCCGCAGCCAACATCTAATAGTTGGCTTTCGGCAACCGGTGAGTGCAGGTCTATGTAATTGGCCCGCAGCGGATTGATTTCGTGTAGTGGTTTAAACTCGCTCTGCCTGTCCCACCAGCGGTGTGCCAGCGCTTCAAATTTGGCGATTTCTGCGCTGTCGACGTTGCTGCTCATGGTTGTACTCTCAATTGTAGGGGTTGTGGTTATTGTACATCGATCGTGACGCTACTGCGAAAATGCCTAGCGGCATTATTGATCACTGATCTTGGCCTGCCAGGCCCGAGTCTTGCGCAGTACTGTGGCCTCGTCAAGGGTCTTCAGAACTCTGTTTTCCATCAGTAACCGGCCATTGACCCAGCTGTGACTTACCCGGTGACCACAGGGTGTGTAAACCAGTTGCGCAATGGGGTTGTGTAGGGGCTGTTGTTCCAATTGGCTAAAATCTAGGGCGATAATGTCGGCCTTTTTGTCCACTTCCAGGCTGCCCACTAGGTGGTCTATGGCCAGTGCCCGGGCCCCGCCCAGAGTTGCTGCCTCCAGTGCCTGCCAGTCCGCCAGTGCGGCGGCATTGCCGGAGACCACTTTTGCCAGTAGCGCGGCGGTGCGCATCTCACTAAACAGGTCCAGGCTGTTGTTGCTGGCGGCGCTGTCGGTGCCCAGAGCGATGTTGACGCCCTCGGCCAGTAGGCGGTCGACCGGACACAGACCGCTGGCCAGTTTCAAGTTAGAGCTGGGGCAGTGAATCACGTGGGCGCCGCTGTCGACGAGTATGGCAATGTCATCTTCGTCCAAGGTGGTCATATGGACCAATTGTGTTTTTGGCGAGAGAATACCTAGCTTATTGAGCCGCTGCAGCGGGCGGCTGCCGTGTTTTTCGAGTTCCCCCGCAATCTCCTCGGCATTTTCATGCACGTGCATATGAATACCGGTGTCCAGCTCGTTGGCCAAAGTGGCGATTCGCTGTAGCGGCTCGTCGGCGACGGTATAGGGGGCGTGGGGGCCAAATACCACGTTGATCAAGTCGTTGTGTTTGTAGCTGTCGCGAACGTTCAGTCCCTTACGTATGTAGTCGTCAGGGTCCAGCCCCCAAATGGAGGGTGCATCAAATACCGGGAAAGCCACTTGTGCTCGCATGCCCGCGCGGCTGGCTTCTGCGGCGACGATGTCCGGGAAAAAATACATATCACTGAAGGTGGTCGTGCCGCTGCGCAGCATTTCTGCAATCGCCAATTGGCTACCATCGCGGACAAATTCCTCGCTAACCCAGCGCTGCTCGGCGGGCCAGATATGTTCGCTGAGCCACTGCTGCAGGGGGGTGTCGTCGGCCAAACCGCGAAATAGTGACATCGAACAGTGGCCGTGGCTGTTGATTAGACCAGGGCTCAGCAGATGTTGCGGTAGGTTGACTAGGTGTTTGGGCGCGTATTGCGCCAGCGCCTGCTGCCGGGGGACGATGGCGATGATCACGCCATCGTCAATGGCGATGGCGTGATCGTTCAGTACGAGCTTGGCCGGACGAACTGGCACGATCCAGCCTGCACATATTAGCGTGTCGACGACCCGGGGTGCCGCATTAGGCGACTCCGAAGGACTATTTTCTGTGCTCATAGGGCGTAATTCTTTGTCTGGACAGTGGGCGATCGCCGAGTATACCGATAATTTTGGCGGCCGTCGCTTAGCCCCGCTGCTGGCAGTCTTCATGGGGGCGTATTTATGCCGCTTTTTAAGCTTCTGAGCTGTCGGTATGGTATTGATTTATGGTATGATTTCGCTCTTAAATTCGGCAATTACCGCCGCTTTCGTCGACTGCGGCGCCAGTGGCTTGTTTTGGTGAATGTACGGGGTTGGCAAGACGGGGGTAGGGCGACACTGGCAGCGCATCGGACTCGATTAACTAGCGAGTATCGCGTGGCGCGCATCATGTCGCAAGTATCGATGATTGGAAATGTCATCGGCGCCACATAAAAACGATAAAACACAGTTAAGCGCGCCGCGCGAGGCTGTATATAACAGGAATGCCGTAGTTTATGGGTGAATCAAGCAACGAAATTTTACCAGTTAATATCGAAGACGAACTCAAGCAGTCATATCTCGACTACGCCATGAGCGTCATTGTCGGCCGAGCACTGCCCGATGTACGCGACGGCCTAAAGCCGGTACACAGACGCGTACTGTTCGCCATGAGTGAGCTTAATAACGACTGGAACAAGTCCTATAAAAAGTCTGCTCGGGTAGTGGGGGACGTAATTGGTAAGTACCACCCTCACGGTGATTCCGCGGTATACGAGACCATAGTCCGAATGGCACAGCCCTTTTCGCTGCGTTATATGTTGGTCGATGGCCAGGGTAACTTTGGTTCGATCGACGGCGACCGGGCTGCGGCCATGCGTTATACCGAAATTCGCATGCGCAAGATCGCCCACGATCTGCTGGCCGACCTCGACAAAGAAACCGTAGACTGGGTGCCCAACTACGATGGCACCGAGCAAATTCCCGCGGTCATGCCGACCCGGATACCCAATTTGCTGGTCAATGGCTCCTCCGGTATCGCCGTGGGTATGGCCACCAATATCCCCCCGCATAATCTCAATGAGGTGGTGGCCGGCTGTCTGGCTTTGATCGACAACCCCGATATCACTATCGAAGAGCTTATGGCCTATATTCCAGGTCCTGACTTTCCCACTGCCGCCATCATTAATGGCCGCGCCGGGATCTTGCAGGCCTATCGGACCGGCAAGGGCCGTATCTATATTCGCGCTCGTGCCGAGGTAATAAGCAACGACAGCAACAACAAAGACACCATTCTTATTCACGAACTGCCCTATCAGGTGAACAAGGCCCGGCTGATTGAAAAAATCGCCGAATTGGTCAAAGAGAAAAAGATCGAGGGCATTGCCGAGCTACGCGACGAGTCTGACAAAGACGGTATGCGGGTAGTGATCGAGATGAAGCGAGGCGAAATGGGGGAGGTTTGTCTCAACAACCTCTACGCCCAGACCCAGTTGGAAAACGTATTTGGTATCAATATTGTCGCGCTGGTAGACGGACAGCCGAAATTGCTCAATCTCAAAGATTTGTTGGAGCATTTTGTTCGCCATCGCCGGGAAGTAGTCACCCGCCGCACCGTATACCTGTTGCGCAAGGCCCGGGAACGCGGCCATATATTGGAGGGGCTGGCGGTCGCTATATCCAATATTGACGAGATGATCGAGTTAATCAAGTCCTCCGATACCACCGCCGAAGCCAAGGAAAAACTGTCCGCTAAGAGCTGGCAGCCCGGTGATGTTATCGCCATGTTAGAACGCGCCGGTGAGGGCGCCTGTCGCCCCGATGACCTGCCCGACGGCATGGGTTTTATTGGCGGTAACTACTTTCTATCGCCAGTTCAGGTGCAGGCTATTCTGGACATGCGCCTGCAGAAACTAACCGGCCTGGAACACGAAAAACTACTGAAAGAATATTCAGAAAAACTCGCGGAAATTGCCGAGTATTTAATTATATTGGCCGACTCAGTGAAGCTTATGGCGGTGATTCGCGAGGAATTGGTTGCCGTTGTCAGTGAATACGGCGACGAGCGGCGTACGGAGATCATCGAATCACTGCGGGATTTAACCGACGAAGATTTAATCGCCGAAGAGGACCGGGTAGTAACGATATCCCACGGTGGTTATGCTAAAACACAGTCACTCAGTGACTACCAGGCACAGCGCCGTGGTGGTATGGGTAAGTCTGCGACCGCAGTGAAAGACGAAGATTTTGTCGAACACTTGATGATCGCAAATACCCACGATACGATTTTGTGCTTCTCCAATGTTGGCAAAGTATATTGGTTAAAGGTATTTCATATTCCCCTAGCGGGCCGCAATGCCCGCGGCAGGCCAATGGTTAACTTGCTGCCGCTGGACGAAAATGAGCGTATTACCTCAATATTACCGATCCGCGAGTATACCGAAGGCCACTTTATATTTATGGCTACGGCCAACGGCACGGTGAAGAAAACCGCGCTGACTGACTTCTCTCGCCAGCGCAGTGTTGGTTTGCGCGCGCTGGAGCTGGAGCCCGGAGACCTACTGGTCGGTACCGCAGTGACCACCGGTGACTGTGATGTCATGTTGTTTAGCTCATCAGGCAAGGCGGTGCGCTTTAAAGAGCAGGATGTTCGCGCCATGGGTAGAACAGCAAAAGGTGTTCGCGGTATTCGCATGGAAGATGGGCAGAAAATGATTTCTCTGCTGGTACCCGCCGAGGGTGGTCGCATGCTGTCGGTATCGGAAAATGGCTACGGTAAGCGCTCGGAATTTGGCGAGTTTGCCACTAAAGGGCGCGGCAATAAGGGTATGATTTTTATGCAGACCAGTGAGCGCAACGGTGAAATTGTCGGTGCGGTGCAGGTTTTCGATGGCGATGAGCTGATGATGATCTCAGATCAGGGCACCATGGTGCGCACTCGCACTGACGAGATTTCAGTACTCGGACGAAATACCCAGGGCGTTAGAGTGATACGGCTTAAAGAGGGCGAGCATGTAGTGGGTGTTGAGCGTATCGAAGAGCCCGAGCCTGAGTCCGAAGTACTGGAGACAGATGGCGAGTCCGATACCGAAGATAGCACTGACGTCACTGCGCAAGACGACTAGATTACGGTTGTTACTCGGCGCGGTTACCCACGGTAGTCGCGCTTATTTTTTTGTTACTAAAGCCATTACCCAATCTATTACCAAAGCGATTACTTAACAGAGGTTTTGATTCAATGACTCGCAAGTTTAATTTTTGTGCAGGACCGGCAGCGCTGCCGGAGTCGGTTTTATTGCAAGCTCAAAGTGAGCTAGTGAATTTTCGCGGAGCCGGTTTATCGGTCATGGAAATGAGTCACCGCTCTAGTGAAGTGGTTGCTATTGCCGGGCAGGCGGAACGAGACTTTCGCGAGCTGTTGTCTATATCCGACGACTACGCGGTGCTGTTTTTACAAGGTGGCGCAAGCACACAATTTTCAGCGGTGCCGCTGAATTTGATGGGTGATAAGAGCTCAGCCGACTACGTCAATACCGGGCAGTGGTCGAAAAAAGCTATTAAGGAAGCGAAAAAGTTTGCCAAAGTGAATGTGGTCGCCAGTTCAGAAAATAACAATTTCACCAGTATTCCCGACTTTGACAGCTGGCAGTTGGACCCCCAGGCAGCCTATTTACACTATACCCCTAACGAAACCATAGGCGGTGTGGAATTTTTGTGGACGCCCGAGGTTGATGTGCCACTGGTCGCGGATATGTCTTCCACTATATTATCCCGCCCTACCGATGTTAATAAATTCGGTTTGATCTACGCCGGTGCGCAGAAAAACATCGGCCCCGCCGGCCTTACCATGGTCATCGTGCGCCGTGATCTGTTAGGGCAGGCCAGCGCACATTGCCCAACGATGCTCGATTACAAAACCGCCGCCGACAATGACTCTATGTACAATACCCCGCCGACTTACGGTCTCTATTTAGCGGGCCTAGTATTTGCTTGGCTAAAAGAACAAGGTGGTCTGGAGGCGATGGCGGCGCTCAACAAGCGCAAGGCTGACAAGTTATACGGTTATATTAATAACAGTAACTTCTATGCCAATCCGGTGGAGCTTGCCAGTCGCTCGCTAATGAATATTCCTTTTACTCTGGCCAACGCCGATTGCGACAAGGCCTTTTTAGCCGAGGCGGAGGAGTCCGGGTTGCTAAACCTAAAGGGTCATCGCAGCATCGGCGGCATGCGCGCCAGTATTTACAACGCGGTACCGGAGCAGGCAGTGGATACACTGGTTGCCTTCATGCAGGATTTTGAATCCCGCAACGGCTGATTCGTTGTTCTGCTAATTCGTCGTTCTATAGCCGCCGATGCGAGCGCTGCTCTTGCATCAGTGGCCCTAACATCTCAAGTAGATAAACATGTCAGATATTAAAGCACTAGAGACACTGCGCCGGGACATTGATCAGATTGATCGGGAAATTCACAGCCTGCTCAACCGGCGGGCGCAGTGTGCAGAGCAGGTGGCCCATAGCAAGTTGGCCGACTATCAGCGCCAGCACGGCGAAGCCGATTTATCGAAAATCATGTTCTATCGGCCTGAACGCGAAGCCCAGGTGTTGCAGGCAGTTATCGATCGCAACGAGGGACCGCTGGCGGGAGAAACCGTCGCTCGTATTTTCCGGGAGATTATGTCCGCCTGTTTGGCCCTGGAAAAACCGATGGAAGTGGCCTATTTTGGCCCCGCCGGCACCTTTACCCAAGCTGCCACCATCAAGCACTTTGGTCAGTCGGTAATCAGCCAGCCGCAGGCGAGTATAGCCACGGTGTTTGCTCAGGTAGAATCCGGACAGTGTCACTACGGTGTGGTGCCAGTAGAAAATTCTACCGAGGGCATGGTCAGCCACACCCTAGACAACTTTATGGACTCGCCGCTGAAAATATGCGGTGAGGTCGAGCTGCGTATTCAGTTGCATCTGTTGGTAAAAGAAGGGGCTGATGCCCAGTCGATCACCTCGATCTGTGCGCACCAGCAGGCCTTGGCCCAGGCCCGCAACTGGCTGGATATCAACTGGCCCGGCGTCGAGCGCATTGCTGTGGCGAGCAATGCAGAGGCGGCCAAGATGGCGCTGACAGATTCTTCTATAGCTGCGGTGGCCGGCGATATTGCCGCAGATCAGTACTCGCTGCAAAAGATGGCTGAGAATATCGAAGATATGGCCAATAATACCACCCGCTTTTTAATTATTGGTCGGGAGAATATTCCCGCCAGCGGCAGTGATAAAACATCTATTATCGTCGAAGCCAACAACAAGCCCGGTGCACTGTTTCAGCTGTTGGAGCCCTTTCACAGCGCCGGGGTTAGCTTGACCCGCATCGATACCCGTCCCTCCCGCACCGATACCTGGGCATATGTGTTTTTTATCGAGTGCGAGGGGCATCAGCAGCAGGCATTGCTGGCGGGGGTGTTGAGCGAATTAGAAGAATCCTCACGTATGCTCAAGGTATTGGGTTCTTACCCAAAGGCCGTACTGTAGGTAACTACTTAAAGCACCTACCTATAGCACCTACCTATAGCACCTATTTATAGTCACGTTCATCCCACCACGGGTAGTACTCCGGCATATCTTCAGACACCTTGTCGGTGAAGTTTGCGCCGCGTTTTTCCAGAAAAGAGGTGACCCCTTCGGCGGAATCGCCAGAGCGGCCCCGGGAGAAAATACCGCGACTGTCGATACGGTGGGCTTCCATGGGGTCGTCAGCGGCGGCCACGCGCCACAGCATTTGCCGGGACAGCGCCACCGAGACTGGGGCGGTATTGTCGGCGATCTCCCGAGCAATGCCCCGAGCCACATCCATTAATTCCTCAGGCTTGTGCAGCGAGCGCACCAGTCCACCGTGCAGCGCTTCCTCGGCGTCAAACACTCGCCCCGAGAAGGTCCATTCCAGCGCCTTCGGCATGCCGACAATGCGAGGTAAAAACCAGCTTGAACAAGCCTCCGGCACCATGCCTCGGCGGGTAAAGACAAAACCAAAGCGGGCGGTGTCGGCGGCGACACGAATATCCATGGCCAGCTGCATGGTAACACCGACCCCTACGGCGGCCCCGTTAACCGCGGCGATCACTGGTTTAAGGCACTTGTAAATACGCAATGTCAATTGACCGCCGCCGTCTCTGACCGCCTGGTGAGACCAGTCTATATTGCCTTGCTCGTCGATGGCGCCATCAATACCCGCTCGTTTGGGTTTGCCGGGGCTATCGGCAAGTTTTTCATAGTTAAAAGTATCGGCGCCGCCAGATAGGTCGGCACCGGCGCAAAAAGCACGGTCGCCGGCGCCGGTGACAATAATGGCGCGTACCTCGTCATCGGCATCGGCGCGATCAAGGGCGTCGATCAGTTCGCGTTGCATCTCCCCGGTGTAGGCATTCATTTTCTCGGGTCTGTTTAGCGTAATAGTTAAGATATTTTCATCGACTTGGTACAAAATAGCGTTGTATGTCATGGCTGTTCTCATCAATGTTCAGTGAATAGAATTTGGCTTAGCGACCTTTAAAAATAGGCTCTTTTTTCTCGACAAAGGCTTTTACTGCCTCCCGATGGTCCTCGGTCTGGCCACAGTGAATATGATGAGTAGCCTCCAGATCTAGACAGTCGTTCAGATCTCCGGAGGATAATGCCCTGTTGAGGTTTTCTTTCATATAGCGGTAGGCGACGGTGGGTCCGCTGGCTAAGCGGGCGGCTATCTCGGTGGTTTTTTCCCGTAGTTGCTCGCCCTCGCAGACCCAGTTAGTTAGGCCCAGGCGCAGGGCTTCCTCGGCGCTGACTCGGTCCGACAGTAAAAACAATTCCCGGGCCTTAGCTGCACCCACTAACTGACTGACAAAAAAGGTACCGCCATAGTCGCCGGAAAAACCGACCTTAGCAAAGGCGGTGGTCATAATAGCGTTGCTGGCCATTATGCGCAGATCGCAGGCCAGCGCGAGGGACAGGCCTGCACCGGCTGCGGCGCCGGGCAGTGCGGCGATGGTCGGCTTGGGCATCGAATACAACATGCCGGCGGTGGCGCGCTGCATCACTCGCTGCTTGTGGATGGCACCGTCGATAGAGTTGTCACCCACAGTGCCGTCACCAGAGGCGGCCATGCCTTTGACATCGCCGCCGGCACAAAACCCCTTGCCGGCACCGGTTAGTACAATACAGCGAACCGCTGGATTTAATTCGGCGCTGGCCAATTGCTCTTTTAGGGCCGGCATCATCTGTGCCGACATGGCGTTGCGGGCCTCTGGACGATTGAGGGTTAGGGTTAAAATACCGCTGTCTAGATCAGCCAGCAGGTGGGAGGTGCCGGTGTCGATTGATGGTGATGTCATTCAAGTCTCCATTTTTATTGTAAGTCGATAGCGTATCGCTCTACCCGGGATTCTTTGTTACTGCCCTATTTGGGGTCCCCGGATGTCTATTCAGGGCAAAATAATACCCCATCTTTCCAGTGCTGGGCACGGTTTTTTTTATTGAGCAGTGGCTAACAACAGGGCCTGAGTCACTGTGGTGCTAGACCGAAAACTCCGTAGGGTTTATTATTATGGGCTTTGCGCAAAAATAAGTGGAGCAAGCCCCATGGATTTAAATAATCGTATTATTGTCATTACCGGTGCCGCCGGTGGTATCGGCCGGGCCATGGCCCATTGTTTTCACGGCGCCGGTGCCAAGCTCATTGTCTGTGCCGACCTCGATGGCGACGGCGTGCAAAGTGTTGCTAAAGAAGTGGCTGGCGTGGGCTACCAGGTCAATGTTGCGGTAGAGAGTGATATCGAAAACTTGATCGAGTCGGTGGAGCGCGATCACGGGCCAATTGACCTGTTCTGCTCCAATGCTGGTATCGGCATTAGCGGTGGCGCCGAGGTGGACAACGACGACTGGCAGCGTATCTGGGATATTAATGTGATGGCTCATGTGTGGGCGGCCCGGCATTTAGTGCCAAAGATGGCCGAGCGCGGTGAGGGTTATCTGCTCAATACCGCCTCAGCGGCGGGCCTGCTGTCGCAAATTGGATCAGCCCCCTATGCGGTGACCAAACACGCAGCGGTGTCGCTAGCTGAGTGGCTGGCGATTACACACGGTCATCAGGGTATCAAAGTGTCGGTATTGTGTCCGCAAGCTGTTCGCACCGCCATGACTGCTGGTGACCCTGACGGTGTTGCCTCGGTTGACGGCATGATGGAGCCTGAAGAAGTTGCCATCGCCTGTCTAAAAACGATAGCAGCGGAGGAGTTTTTGGTTCTTCCCCACAAAGAAGTGTTGGAATATATGCGCCGCAAAACCGCTGACTACGATCGCTGGATTGGCGGCATGCAGCGGCTCAACGGTAAATACACTGGCGGTCAATAAGAAGACGCAGCTTATTCACGACAGCGGAGGATTCAGCGTGGCAGTTAACAGACAGTTCGACCCAAAGTATATAAAAAATAGCGAGATTCGCGCTGCCGGTCGAGCCGTGCGTCCCCGAGACGCTGCCACGCTTATTCTGGTGCGCCGAGACGGTGATGAACCCACGCTACTAATGGGTAAGCGGGCCGCTAGTCACAAGTTTATGCCCAATAAATATGTGTTTCCCGGCGGTAAAGTAGACCCTGGTGATAGTCGTATCAAGCCGCCAATGGATCTGCATCCGTCGGTACTGGCGCGCCTCGCTAGCGGCTGTAGCGAGAGTCGCGCTAGGGCACTGGCGCTGGCGGCGATTCGCGAGACCTTTGAAGAGACCGGGCTGGTACTGGGAGAGCCGGACACCGCAACACTGACAACCCGCTCGCCGCAGTGGCGCGATTTTCTGCAATACGGTGTTAATCCGCGGCTGGACACGCTGCATTTAATTGCGCGGGCGATTACTCCGCCCTACCGCAGTAAGCGTTTTGACGCGCGCTTTTTTATGGCCGAGGCGGATCTCATTCAAGGAGATATCCATCAGGCACCAGAGGGCTCAGGTGAATTATTGGCGCTGCACTGGGTGTCGATGAGCGATGCCTTGAAGTTGGATTTACCCAATATTACTCGCATGGTATTGGCTGAGGTCGAGCGACGGCTGGTGGCTGGGCACAGTCCCGAAGACCGTGGCCCTTTTATACATTTTAAACACGGCAAGGCGGTACACGATACAATTTAACAGGTTTAGCGGCGACGATTCAGCTCACCGCTGCTTGGCCAAGGTATTGGAAAGTGTAATAGCGATCGCAACCACTGCTAGAATATTTTTAAAAACGACATTACCAATCACTGCAATATTATTCATACTATAAAGAGGAAGTAACAATGGCTTTAGTCGTCCCCAAAGCAGAACTGAACAACTATATCGGTAAAGAGATGGAGCCCGGTGCCTGGTTTACTATCGACCAAGATCGAGTCAATCAATTTGCCGATGTCACCGTTGATCACCAGTTTATTCACCTAGACGAAGAGAAGGCCAAACTGACACCTTTTGGTGGCACCATCGCCCATGGTTTTTTGACCCTGTCACTATTGAGCCATCTGGCTGGTGAGTCATCGCTGGTGCCCGAGGAAGTCATGATGGGTGTTAACTACGGCTTCGACAAGGTGCGCTTTCTCAACCCAGTCAAGGTCGGCAGCGAAGTGCGCGCGGTAGTCACTATCGCCGATGTTACCGAAAAAAATCCCAACCAGTTCTTGATCAAACAGGCTGTTTCTGTGGAGATTAAAGGTGAGGAAAAACCCGCACTGATCTGCGAATGGTTGACTATGGTGGCTTGCTCTTAACAGTCTGCCTTATGACAACACTATAACCGACACTACTAACAGCTATGGGATGTGAACTATGAACTTTGAATTTTCAGAGGACCAGGTTCTGTTAAAGGATATGGTCAGAAAGGCACTGAATGATCAGTGCGGCAGCCGCGAGGTGCGCACAGTGCTGGAGGGAGAAAGCCCCCACGACAGCGCGGTGTGGTCACTGTTATGTGAGCTGGGCCTGCCTGGCACCGCCGTTGACCCTGTTTATGGTGGTGCCGGTGCGGGCTACCTAGAGCTGTGTGTAGTGGCGGAAGAATTGGGTCGGGCGCTGGCGCCGGTGCCGTTTTCCTCTTCGGTATTTCTCGCCATCGAGGCGATTAAATTGGCGGCCAGTGAGTCGCAGCGCGCCGACTTGCTACCCGATCTGGCCAGTGGCGCCAAGCTGGGTACACTCGCCGCCTGGGAGCAAGTAGGTCCGTTGCAACCAGCTGCTGTCACCATGCGTGTTGAAGGTGGTTCACTGAGCGGGCAAAAAATATTGGTTGCCGACGGTGACACCGCAGACCAAGCTATCGTGTTAGCGAACGATGAGCTGGGCAGCTCGTTATACCATGTGCAACTGGCGCATGCTGGTGTATCTCGCTCGACTGCATCTACCATAGATCCCAGCCGCAATTTTGCCACCCTGACATTTGCCTCGGTGCCGGCGCAGCGCCTTGGCGCCGGTGGCGACGGCTGGCAGTTGCTGAGTCAGCTGTTAGACCGAGCCGCGGTATTAACCGCCTTTGAACAAATCGGTGGCGCCCAGGCGGCACTGGAGATGGCGACCAATTACGCCCAGGAACGCTTTGCCTTCGGTCGTCAGATCGGCTCCTTCCAGGCGATTAAACATATGCTGGCCGATATGTACGTGGATTTGGAATTGG
>Ga0105356_10004841_pt1 | contig 12943 bp, 9 predicted proteins | sample GOMGulsemesocosm_3_FD_83502 | JGI IMG/M metagenome (GOLD analysis project Ga0105356, IMG submission 83502) | Methane-oxidizing microbial communities from mesocosms in the Gulf of Mexico - GOM9D Gulf of Mexico | ecosystem: Environmental > Aquatic > Marine > Cold seeps | place: Gulf of Mexico...
CTTCAACTGGTTACAAGAAAAAGGCAACATCACTGAACATGAGATGTACCGTACTTTTAACTGTGGTGTTGGTATGATCATCGTAGTTCCTGCTGATAAAGTAGCAGAAAGTGTTGAAATATTGACCGCCAATGGCGAGAATGCTTGGCATATCGGTGCTATCGCAGATATGGCTGATGGCGAAGAACAAGTTGTTTTCGCTTAATCAACAAACATTCTAAGCAAGTATAAGTATACTTAAAAGGGGCTATTTATTAGCCCTTTTTATTTATCTGTATTTTATTAATCTCTTATTAACTCTGTATTAAGAAAGTAGGAAAAACATGTCTAGCAAAATAGTTGTTTTGATCTCTGGCGGTGGTACTAATTTACAAGCCATTATTGATGCGTGTACTGACAGTGCTTATCCAGCAGAAGTGGTTGGTGTGATTTCTAATAAAGAAGATGTTTATGGTCTGACACGTGCAAAAAATGCTGATATTGCTACCGTTGCACTTTCACATAAAGCATTCGATAGCCGTGAGGATTACGACCAAGCACTTATCAAAAAGATCGATGCTTTTGATGCAGATCTCATTGTATTAGCTGGCTTTATGCGTATTCTAACGCCCAACTTTGTGCAGCACTTCCAAGGTAGACTGCTCAATATACATCCTTCCCTTTTGCCTAAATATCAGGGATTAAACACCCATCAACGCGCAATCGATGCCGGCGATGATGTACACGGTGTAAGTGTTCACTTTGTGACTGAAGAGCTTGATGGCGGTCCTGTCATTCTTCAAGCGAAAGTCCCTGTATTTGAAGGTGACAGTAGTGAGGATTTAGCTGCTCGCGTACATGAGCAAGAACATCGTATCTACCCACTGGTAGTAAAGTGGTTTTCTGAAAAAAGACTTAACATGCAAGGCGAAAATGCCGTGCTTGATGGTAATGTACTGCCTATTTCAGGTTATGCTGCCGATTAATATTTCGGTTAAATACGCTATTAACTAACATAAGCATAATATCGTCTTATTAAAAAGCGCAACAAAATAGTTACCAAATTGTTGCGACCTCCCCTTACAGAAGCTGTTAGTATAAATAACTACTTATTGCTTCTGGACATTGTGCTTATTATGCGGAAATTATCTCTCTTACTTTTTTTAGCTTTACCTTTGATAGCTTTAGCCAATACAGCCGAGCCAGTGCCTCCTTCAAAAGAGGCTGCTCAGCTAAAAAAAGAATCATTTTCTGAGATTATCCCTGCATATCGTGCAACTTATACTTTATTACACAAATCAGATCCTGTTGGTAAAGCAATAAGGGAGCTAAGTTATCTTAATGATAATAAAATCCAATATCATTATAAAACCGATATCAGTTGGCTAATTTTTTCTGATAAGCGTAGCGAAACGGCTATCGTTAACATTGAAAATAATACAGTCATTCCTTTTAGCTATGACTATCAGCGTGAAGGCACAGGGCGCGATAAATACTATCAATGGCAATATGACTTAGTTGCTAAAACAGCTACAGACCTAAAAAATGATAAAACAATTACGCTAAATTTTACTGACGGCCTGTTAGATAAACTGAGTTATCACCTTCAAAATCGTATTGATCTCATTAAAAACCCCAATCAAAAACGTTTTGTATATCCTGTCATTAGCACTAAAGGCTCAGTTAAAAATTATGAGTACCTGTATGATGGTAAAGAAGAGCTGATACTTCCCTATGGTTTAATCAAAACAATTCGATTAAAACGTGAAATTACTGAGAAAAAGCGCATCACCTATGCTTGGTTTGCGCCTGAGTTAAACTACTTGTTAGTAAAACTCTATCAAGTAAAGGCTGGTGCAGAACAGTTTGAAGCGCAATTATCATCATTAACGCTTAAACAATAACAATAACAATATGTAGGTATCAAGACAGAGTAAGACCTGTCTTTTTAACAGGCTTTATTCGTTGATATTCCCACTCAACTACAAAAACTAAGAACACAACCCAAATATATTCAGGTCACTGCCTACTTAAATCACTACTCGATATTGTGAACTACTCGCCTTAATTAATGCCCAATTGTTTTTAACTTTCGCGGCGAAAAGAAGCTAATTAAGTACTTAATAGCTTAAATAATAATGACTAATTTAGTATTTCTTTAGCGCTTGTTGCTAGCCATCATCCAAAAGTAAACTATCACATCTGAATAGAGTACTTTGTACTGTATTACATCCGACCTTAACAACTTCTTGAAAAAATACTCCATACCTTAAAAATAAATTGCAAATCACATGGCCTGATTTGACTGTGCTGCTGCTCTTCATATTTCGGTAAGAGTTATAAAATCAACTTACTTATATTGTTTAAAAAATGACAAGTAATGCTTGAATTGTCGCCAAAAACATTATACTGTACATCCATACAGTATAATTATATTTCATCATTTAATACGAGGTAGCACTATGTTTACCAGCAATACGAATAACACTAATGTAATAAACAATGTTATAGACACCGTTATAGGGAGTGCTCCCCTTACAGAGCAACCTTGGTTGCAGCTCGCTAGTGTTGAAAACCAACAGGAATTGTCATCACATTATGCAAGTATTTGCCAACAACATAATCAAGAAAAAAAGTGGGTATTATTTATTAACCCTGAAGAATCATCTTTAGAGCAATTAGCACAGACACATGGCGTTGATATTTCTAAAGTGCTTTGTGTAACCTTCAAGGGTAAGAATAAAGTAACTAATTCACTTGATGAAAAATCTGCCTATTTAAATATTGAGCAAATAAAAAATGTTTTATGTCGCGGAAATTGCTCTGCAGTGATCCTGTCGAACGCATCCTTTGCCGCAGATGAAATTACCGCCTTAGACAACTGCGCACGCTTAGGTGAAACTCAATGTGTTTTATTGAAAAACCAGGGGAAAAATGAAAGAACTGAAGGCTGTCAAGCGGTGCACTAATTTCTGCCCTTACCTAAATCGAATGGACTAAGTATATATCTAGTCATAATTTTCCAATAAAAAGCCGTAATATGATTAAATATATTACGGCTTTTTATTGTATAGCTGATACTTGTTGGCTAAGTATTACTAGCCCTTTATGACTTGCTATCTAACCAATGATTTATATTACGTGATAACACAGCCATAGGTACTGCGCCATTTAGAAGCACAACATCATGAAACTCTGCAAGATCAAACTCTTCACCTAAGCGATGCTTAGCTTGAGCTCTTAAACTCAATATTTTTAGCATGCCTAACTTGTAGCCCAACGCCTGACCTGGCCATGCCATATAACGTTCTATTTCGGCAATCACATCAGATTCAGCTGTTCCTGTCTCTTTTGCCATATAGCTAATAGCCTTTTCTCGTGTCCAGCGTTTATCATGTAAACCCGTATCAACCACCAAACGTACTGCTCTAAATAATTCCGCCTGTAATCGGCCTAAGTCGCCAAAAGGGTCATTTTCATACATGCCGAGTTCATAGGCGACTTGTTCTGAATAAAGCGCCCACCCCTCGGCATATGCATTGTAGGGCGCGATTCTACGTAAAAAAGGTAACTCGGCTTGGTCTAAATTCAAAGCTATTTGCCAATGGTGTCCTGGATTGGCTTCATGATAGGTTAGGGTTTTCAAACCAAACTTAGGATTAGCCTTCATATCGCGTAAATTAATCCAATAGATACCCGGTTTGCTGCCATCGACCGCAGGGGAAGTATACTGACCGCCTGGGGCACCATCCTGAATTTCCACAGGAAAAGCTTTTACCTGTACCTTATAAGTTGGCGTGGTTCTAAACACTGGTGCCATTTTTTTCGTTACTTCAGCTATATAACCATTGATATCATTAAGTAACTCTTCTCGTCCTGCCTTTGAATCTTCATACAAAAAACGAGGCTCTTCATTTAAGGCAACCATGCGTTCACCTACAGTGCCCTTTTTGTAGCCTTGATTTTGTAAAATATTATTCATCGCGCTGCTGATCCGAGCCACTTCATCTAAACCAATTTGATGAATTTCAGCTGGGGTTAACTCACTATCCCCTAGCTGCTTAATAGCATCTTGGTAATAAGCACTACCACTGGGTTGTGCCCATATGCCCGATTCAACACGAGATTTAGCAAGTAACTTTGTACTGCTATTTTCTACGGATTTAAACGCGGGATAAACAACCTTGCTTACTTTCTCGATAACTTGCTCAGTTAATATTTGTTTTTCTTTTTGATTAAGTGATTCAATCTTTTCTACTTTTTCACGAAAAACACTGACAAATGTATGCTGCTCTGGAGAAACGCTAGTAAAACCAGTGAGGTATTTGATTGCTCCTTGTAACGTCACTTTGGGAGGTAACCAATTTTGAGCCGCATCTGCCGCTTGTTTAGCAATAATACTGCTCGCCAATTTGTCAAACTGCTCTAGACGTGCAATATAGTCTAATGCCTCTTGTTTAGTCGTTATAGCTTGATCATTTTGCATCACTCTAGGAATATCAATTAATGGTCCATTAATTTGATTGACTATAAAAGGAGATAACCCCATCCATACATCAATGTAGCCAATACTAAAATTAGCGTCGCCAGCAAAATATCGCGTGAGTCCAGCCATAACTTGCTGGTTATTTTTAGTCGTGAGATCGCTATCATTAAGTTTAATGCTAGCAATCTTATTGGATAAAGATAATAACTCCGCTCGGAGTGATTTTTCACTGTTGGGTCCATAGTCTTCCATCTGGTTATTAACAGCTTGGCCGACGTCTTCTTCTGATAAACCATAGATAGTGGCAGATAAAGTACGTTGCTTAAAAAGACTTTGTTTAGCTTGTTGATATAACGAGGTTAATTGTTGCTCTGCACTGAGCTCTTGTTTATTGTCTGTAGCGTTTTTTGTCACCTTTGACGTATTTTCTACTGCATCATTACTACATGCACTTAGGCCTAATGCAGCAATAATTGCACTGGCTAATAAACTATTTTTAAAATTCTTATTCATATAATCCTCAAACGCTCCCCGTAAAGACGGTGAGCTTTAGTGTATGTTGTTATTTTTATTATTTAGCACTATTGCTATTTATTACCGATTAGAGCAAATGCAATCGAGATTGTATACATTTATACAATCTTAGCTTTAATAATTGTATACAAAAAACACCTGTTTAAAAAGTAAGCAGATATAATTGGGAGGTAGAAGAAATTTCTGCTATAATCTCGCGCCCGCTATTCACGCGCGCATTAATATAGCGACGAATTACAGTACAATGACATAGCGGTGTAACGATTTTGATTCGGTTAACCCCAACGGGAATGGTGATATGACTTCAGTAAAAAAACAAATAATTTCTAAAAATCAACTGGGATTATTTGATTATCCAAAATACTGGGCTGAGTGCTACGGCACAGCACCTTTCTTACCCATGTCTCGAAAAGAAATGGACATACTTGGCTGGGATAGCTGCGACATTATAATTGTCACTGGTGATGCTTATGTCGATCATCCAAGTTTTGGTATGGCTATTATTGGCCGTATGCTTGAAGCCCAAGGTTTCAGAGTTGGTATAATCTCACAGCCCGCATGGGACTCAAAAGATGCCTTTATGGAATTAGGGGAACCTAATTTATTTTTTGGTGTTACTGCCGGTAACATGGACTCTATGATTAACCGATATACTGCTGAGCGTAGAATGCGTCATGATGATGCCTATACGCCAAATGATGAAGGTGGAAAGCGCCCAGATAGAGCAGTAACCGCTTATACCCAACGCTGTAAGGAAGCCTTTAAAGGTGTTCCGGTTATTATTGGCGGTATTGAAGCAAGCTTGCGTAGGATTGCCCATTACGATTATTGGTCAGATAAAGTACGTCGTTCAGTCTTATTTGATTCAAAAGCAGATTTATTAGTGTTTGGTAATGCCGAACGCCCCCTTGTTGAGATTGCCCACCGTATCGCTCGTGGCGAAGATGTTAAAAGTATTACCGATGTGCGCGGTAGTGCCTTTTTAACTAACCAAGTGCTTCCAGGTTGGCAAGGTATTGATTCACGTGATATCGATAGACCCGGTAAGATAGATCCTATTCTTAGCCCTTATGAAGAAATCACACCCGAATCGTGTAGTGATAACGAAGCACAAACAGAAGCATCAATTGCCGAAAAGGACATTACTAAAACGGCTCAACCAATTGAAATGGCTGACTACCGAAATAAAACTTGGGATAAAAAAGCCAAACCTTGGGAAACAACGTATATTAATTTACCGACTTTTGAACAAGTTAAAGAAAATAAAGTGCTTTATGCTCATGCTTCACGTATTTTTCATCAAGAAGTAAATCCTACATCGGCAAAGCCGTTAGTTCAAAGCCACGGTACCCGACTTATTTGGTTAAATCCACCCGCTAAACCTCTTTCAACCGAGGAAATGGATGGTGTATTTGGTCTTGAATATAAACGCGTGCCTCACCCTAGTTATGGTAAAGCTAAAATTCCTGCTTACGATATGATAAAAACATCGATTAATATTATGCGCGGTTGTTTTGGTGGTTGTACTTTCTGTTCAATAACAGAGCATGAAGGCCGTATTATTCAAAGTCGATCTCATGAATCTATTATTAATGAAATTGAAGATATCAAAGAAAAAGTGCCTGGATTTACTGGCGTTATATCGGATCTTGGTGGTCCAACAGCCAATATGTATCAACTCAACTGTAAAAGTGAAAAGGCAGAAGCCACGTGTAGAAAACCTTCCTGTGTTTGGCCGACCATTTGTGGTCATTTAGATACCGATCATACGCCAACCATAGAGTTATACCGAAAAGCCCGTAAAGTGAAAGGTATTAAAAAAATATTAATCGCCTCTGGCGTTCGTTACGATTTAGCCATTGAACATCCTGAATATGTACAGGAATTAGCAACTCACCACGTTGGCGGTTATTTGAAAATAGCCCCTGAACATACCGAGCAGGGCCCTCTCGACAATATGATGAAACCAGGCATGGGTAGCTATGACAAATTTAAAGAGATGTTTGATCATTATTCAAAACTTGCCGGTAAAAAGCAGTATTTAATCCCTTATTTTATCTCCGCTCATCCAGGTACAACTGATAGAGATATGGTTAATCTGGCTCTTTGGTTAAAAGGCAATAACTTTAAATTAGATCAGGTACAAAATTTCTACCCTTCTCCTTTAGCTAATGCGACAACCTTGTACCACACTGAGCTTAACTCGTTACGTAATGTAACCAGTAAAAACTTAGCTAAGGAAATCGGTAAAATTAAGGTACCTAAAGGCACAATTCAACGACGTCTGCACAAAGCAATCTTACGTTACCATGACCCACTTAATTGGGCACAAATTCGCCAAGCATTAACTAAAATGGGCTTAACCAAACTGATTGGCTCTGCTCCTAATTGCCTAGTACCCCGAGAAACTCGTGGGGAACAACAACTAGCAAATAAAGGCAGACAGGGAAAAAATAATTCGCAAGGGTATAAAACCAGTCCAGGCCAAAACAGAAATAATTCAGGAAATGGCAAAGGAAAGAAAACGCCAACGCACAAAAAAGGCTTAACTCGCTTTTCTGATAATCAGTTCTCTGAGCGGAAAAAGGGAAAGTAATTAACATTGGTTAGTGCTCTCTGTAAAGATGAGGGCATTACATTATTTAATTATTGTGCTAACCAAAAGGCTATTTTTTCGGCCAATAAACTCGGATTAATGGGCTTAGCTAGGTAATCATTCATACCGGCAGCTAAGCACTTCTCTTGATCGCCTTTCATGGTATTAGCTGTCATAGCAATAATACTTATCTGCTTACTCAGCTGATACTTATCGTCTGAACGAATTGCAACCGTAGCCTGATAACCATCCATTTCAGGCATTTGGCAATCCATTAACACCAACTGATAGGGTTTAGAAAGTTGACTTTTCTCCAGCAGCTCTAATGCATGTATACCGTTTTTAGCCACATCGGCTCTGTATCCCATTTTACGTAATAAACCCAAAGCAACTTCTTGATTAATTCTATTATCTTCAACTAATAGTATTTTCACGTGCTCATTTTCATTTTCAACAAGAGTTTGAGACTCAAAGCGTTTAACTGCATGCGTCAACTCTGCTTGCCTATTTTCAGATGAGAAAGTAACCGTCAGTTCTCTATGAAGGGATTTGGTAACAATAGGTTTTGTTAATGTATGAACATTTTTTTTTGTCGATAATGATGTCAATAATGTATTTTTTTTTGCATCGTCATTATCCATAGTGGTTAGCAAAATGACTTGTGTTTTATCTAACGGAGATTTATTAGCTTTTACCAAGGAAGTAAATAGATTCTCAAGTAAAAAGCTATCAATGTGTGCATCGACCAATATAACTGAAAAGTGATTATTTTCAATTTTATTGAATAGTGATTTCTTTGTAGCTTTAGCATTACACAATTCAGCGTCGAGCCCCCATAACTGAAGTTGTCTTCTAACCATTTCACCATTATTTATATTTGGGTCAACCACTAATACTGGCTTTTCATTAAATGTTTTTAACGGGGGAGTTATGTGTTTATCTTTTTCTAACACAATATGAAAAATAAACTGACTGCCCTGTCCTAGTTGACTTTTTACGTCAATATCACCCCCCATCAGTTGACACAATTGCCTCACAATAGTTAGACCAAGGCCAGTTCCGCCATATTCTCTAGTGGTAGAAGCATCGACTTGAGTAAATGCATCAAATAGAGCCGAACATTTTTGCTGGGGAATACCTATACCTGTATCAGAAACATTGACTAAAAGCTTAAGGTGCTTTGCATCAATTTCTGTGGTTTTGATCTTGATACATATCTCCCCCTTGTCGGTGAATTTAATAGCATTACTTAACAAGTTGGAGGTGATTTGTTTCAATCGACTAGGATCACCAATGACAGATTCATTAACTAAAGAAGTACTATCAACAATAACTTCTATATCTTTCATTTGGGCTTTAATTGCCATGGTTTGTACTGATTCATCAATACAATCCCCTAGATTAAAGGCTACATTTTCTATATCAAGTTTGCCAGCTTCTATTTTAGAAAAATCTAATATATCATTTATTAAATGCAGTAAAGTTTCTGCACTCACAGTCGCAAGTTTTGAAAAGTGTCGTTGTGTTTGACTCAGTTGCGTATCATTTAACAACGTAAGCATGCCTAGAACACCATTAATTGGTGTTCTTATTTCATGACTCATATTAGCGAGAAATTGAGATTTTGATTTGTTAGCTGCTTCTGCCTTCTGCCGTTGGTTTTTATTTTCATCCGCTAACTTTAATAATGTCTGCTCCTTCTTAACCATATGCGTGACATTATCAATCACTATTTGGCACAGTGGCATTGAAGAGTCAATTGCAATTTTTTTAACACTGATTTGCTGTTGAACTAAGTGTTTATCATCGCCTATAAAGTTTTTTTTATATAAGGGTAAAGGGGTTGGATTAAAAGTATTTGATAACCGAGCAGGTAAACCTAATGCTAACGCAGACTCACATGCGGTACTTAATCTAGAACTTAAATATTGTGGAAATACATTAGCTAGCGGCTTACCTTCCTGCTGCGTTAGATACAAACCTGAATGATCACTTAGCCATTGATTAAAAAATACGACCTGTTGCTGCTCATCAATAATAATAATACCAACAGATAATTCATTTAAAGCTGCATACAAAATCTCATTAGATAAATTAGCCATAAATATCTCCCTACGAGCTTGCTTTATGAGTAATCCCAAAAACAAATTTACGCACTGATTCTTGAAATACTTCGAGTGAGGTGATATCCATAATAAAGGAGATATGCCCGGCAATTTGCTGGCTAGGTAAAGAAAACTTCACCTTAATGTACAGCGACCAATCATTGTCACTGCTGTAGGTGAATATATTATTTATTTTACCTTGAATGAACTCCGGCATTTCGATTGAAATAGATGATTGAAGAAAATTAATAACAGTACCAAAGCATGCATTCAAAATAACGTTGCCTATTTCTACTAACGAGTCTTGCTCCAACTCAGATAAATCTTCAATCGGTATTTTATTGCCAAGTAATAAACTCACCAGTTGTAGACCATTTTCTTTACTAAACATTAACAATGCCTGTCCCTGAAAATCACCTGAAAATCGCTGAGTAACCGCGCTAATTTCCATTTCCTCATTGAAATCTAACTTTTGTTTCGCCTCCTTATTTGGCAATATCTCAATTTCTGGAATCGTTAAGTCTACCGTTTGAGACACCATTTGATTCAGGGAATTAGCAGCACGGCCAATACCAATATTGAATATTTCTGTTAGTGCATCAATTTCAAGAGGAGTCAGATTGTCTTGCATAAAGGATTACTCATAAGTTAAGGGGACTACTAATTATGTAAAAAAGTAGCAATAGCCTCTTCATTGACTGGTTTATTCATAAATGTCACACCGGCAGCCAACGCTTGCTCCCTAATTTCATTTTGAATATTGGCAGTTAATAACGCTACTTTGGGAATTGTCATCCTAAGTGCTAGTTCACTAATCAACTCTAGCCCTGTCATGCCTGGCATATTAAAATCAACCAGTGCAACATCAATATCTTTTTGTGAGCCAAACTTTTCAAGCGCTTCTTGTCCACTAGCAGCCTCAATAATATCCGCCCCTTCGGCATGAGAGACAATAATTGCTTTTATCATCATGCGTGAAACTAAGCTGTCATCTACCACTAATATTGTTTTACTCATTGTTCCCCCTAAAGATTAAACCATTAAAAATCATGATTTTGCTAAAAAGTTTATGCAGGGAGTCGGATTTTATCAAGGTAATCAACAAAAATAATTACATCAGCCAACTGATTAATATATTTAGCAAGATATTCATTCACGAGTACTAAAGCAAGTCAGGAAAATAATCGATAAATATTACTTTCAGTATTATCATAAACATACACTGCAATTATTTAATTGATACCATTCGTGATCGCACTATTGCTTAGCCTATTATCTAAAAGAAAATTGTTCAGTCTTGTATACTTAAAAGCATTTAAGTACAAACATAAGCAAAATGTTATTTTTCTTAAAAGGCTATGCAAAATAGTATATAATCGCGCGAATATTTTTTCGGTAAACTTACTGGCGTATAACGATTCAGTAAACCTCAACACTCGACGGAACACATCATGCTAGCAGCTAATAATATTACCCAGCAATTCGGCGCTAAGCCATTGTTTGAAAACATTTCACAAAAATTTGGTGGCGGAAATCGCTACGGCTTAATTGGCGCAAATGGTTGTGGTAAGTCTACCTTCATGAAGATATTAGGTGGTGATTTAGAGCAGACTTCTGGTAATGTTAACCTTGATACGGGTGAACGTTTAGGTAAATTACGCCAAGATCAATTCGCTTTTGAAACCAATAGCGTTATTGATACGGTAATCATGGGTCATACCGAGCTTTGGGCGGTAAAAGAAGAGCGTGACCGTATTTATGCTTTACCTGAAATGAGCGAAGCTGATGGCATGAAAGTCGGCGATTTAGAGTCTGAATATGCTGAAATGGATGGCTACAGTGCTGAGTCTCGTGCGGGAGAGTTATTAATTGGTGTTGGTATTCCAGTAGAACAACATTACGGTTTAATGAGCGAAATCGCTCCGGGCTTTAAATTACGTATTTTGCTTGCTCAAGCGCTGTTTTCAGATCCTGATATTTTATTACTTGATGAGCCTACCAACAACTTAGATATTCACACTATTCAATGGTTAGAAGAAACGTTAAATGAGCGTAATTCAACGATGATAATCATTTCGCATGACAGACATTTCTTAAATAGTGTTTGTACGCACATGGCCGATTTAGATTACGGTGAACTACGTGTCTACCCAGGAAATTATGATGAATACATGTTGGCAGCTACGCAAGCAAGAGCCCGCTTATTGTCAGATAACGCCAAGAAAAAAGCACAAATAGGTGAACTTCAAGCCTTCGTTGCCCGCTTCTCAGCAAATGCATCAAAGGCCAAACAGGCTACCTCTCGTGCTAAACGCATTGATAAAATCCAACTTGATGAAGTTAAAGCATCAAGTCGTAGCAATCCATTCATTCGCTTTGAGCAAGAGAAAAAACTATTCCGTAATGCTTTAGTCGTTGAAAAGTTAAACAAGAATTTTGATGATAACCATGTTCTTAAAGATGTTTCAGCTTTAATTGAAGTTGGTGAGCGTATTGCTATCATCGGTGAAAACGGTATTGGTAAAACCACTTTTTTACGTTCATTAATGAATGAAGTAGGCTATGAAGCCAACTCAGGCGACATTACTTGGTCTGAAAATGTCAATATTGGCTATTATGCTCAAGATCATGAATACGAATTTGAAAACGACATGAACTTGTTTGACTGGATGAGCCAGTGGCGCCAACCAACAGATGACGAGCAAGCCGTTCGTGGTTATTTAGGTCGTTTGCTTTTCTCAGCTGATGATATTAAAAAATCAATCAGTGTGCTGTCCGGTGGTGAAAAAGGTCGCATGTTGTTTGGCAAACTTATGATGCAAAATCCAAATATATTGGTACTTGATGAGCCTACCAACCACATGGACATGGAATCAATTGAATCGTTAAACATGGCGTTAGAGCAATACGAAGGTACACTACTATTTGTTAGTCACGACCGAGAGTTTGTTTCAACCATTGCCACACGCATCATTGAATTAACTAAAGACGGCTATATTGATTTTGCAGGTACTTATGACGAGTACTTAGCAAGCCAAGTATAAGTATAAGTATAAGTATAAAAGATCCAGCGGCGGCCAATGTATATTTTGGTTGCCGTACTTCCACTGTTACCCTTGTTTAAGGAATTACCTTGCTTAGTTATCGTCACGCTTTTCATGCTGGCAATTTTGCCGATGTACTAAAGCATAGTGTTTTATCACTTGTTTTAGATTATATGACTCGTAAAGAAAAAGGCTTTCA
>Ga0105356_10004850_pt1 | contig 12932 bp, 11 predicted proteins | sample GOMGulsemesocosm_3_FD_83502 | JGI IMG/M metagenome (GOLD analysis project Ga0105356, IMG submission 83502) | Methane-oxidizing microbial communities from mesocosms in the Gulf of Mexico - GOM9D Gulf of Mexico | ecosystem: Environmental > Aquatic > Marine > Cold seeps | place: Gulf of Mexico...
CGCACACTAGTGCCACATAACAAAGCCGCGAATTATAACGAAATTTTTGCGCTATTTCCAGTAATTAAAAGGCTTCTTTGCCCTGCCAGCTATGCTTTAATTTATTCAGTATAGCTGTTAGCAACTAAGATGCATTGAGAATAGCTTGAAGTTCTTGTTTTTCTTGTTGGCTCATCTGCCCTGTACGGGCTTTTTGTAGCAATATTTCAGCACGTTGCTCTACAAAATCGTTCAGTAGTTTTTCGATGCTATCAAGAAACACATCTTCTGCGGCATCGGCTTCAATATGATGCTGCCAACACATTAATTTTGCTAGCTGAGCCCCTTGGGCAGTATCACGAAAGTATTCTAACAATTGTGGTGTTTTTATCTGTGGGTTTTGCTGACAGAGGCCTAGCAACTGGTTTAACAAGGTAACGCCCGGCACTTCAATCGACTGCAATACCGCAATATTGTCTAGAGAGTTAACAATATGAGGATGCTCAACTAAAAGTGCAATAGCTAATCTAACCGGCGTAACTTTGGTGGTTTTTCGCGCCATTTTTTTAAGTGGACTAGCATTCATTTTCTGTAATTCTAGTAAGCGTTTTTCGCTATTTACCCCGCCGAAATTGGCGGCCATTTCATCAATAATGGCATTTTTTAAAATGCTGTCAGGGAGCTTTTGTAAATACGGTTGTAGCTTGTCAATTAAGGCTACTTTCTCTTCCATGGTGTTTACTGGGTTATCTTCTAAGAACTTGGAAAATAAGAACTGAGAAAGCGGCATAGCTTGGTCAAGTATTTTTTCAAAGGCTTGTTGCCCTTGGCTACGAATTAACGAATCAGGATCTTCACCATCCGGCACAAAAACAAACTTCAATGAAAAACCATCACGTATCATTGGCAGCGCATTTTCCATTGCTCGCCATGCGGCATCACGTCCGGCTTTATCGCCATCGTAACAACAAATGACTTCTTTAACGGTACGGAATAAGGTTTGCAATTGCTCGGCAGTAGTCGAAGTACCGAGTGACGCTACCGCATAATCAACCCCATGTTGAGCTAAAGCCACAACATCCATATAGCCTTCAACGACGACCAGTCGCTCTAGATTTTTATTGGCTTGTTTCGCTTCATACAGGCCATATAACTCTTGTCCTTTATGATAAATACGTGTTTCAGGGGAGTTTAAATATTTAGGCTTTTCATCGCCGAATACTCGGCCGCCAAAACCAATGACTCGACCACGTTTATCGCGAATAGGAAACATAATGCGCCCACGAAAACGATCATAAGGCTTGTTCTTATCTCCCTGGATAGCCATCCCTAAATCAACTAGTTGCTGATTAGCTTGGCCATTAGCAGAAAAGACTTTCATCATGCCATCCCAAGCATCACTGATATAGCCAATACCAAAGCGTTTAACAATTTCCCCCGTTAAACCACGGCCTTTTAAATAGTCAACAGCCTTATTTTTATCGCTGGCGACTTTAAGCTGCTGCTGAAAAAAACGACTCACTTGAGTCATCAATTCGTAATCACCCTGCTTTTGTTGATAAATTTGCTGTTGTCGGCGCTGCTCTGCTGGACTGGCGTTGTTTTCTTCACGCACCACTTCCATACCACAATGGGAAGAAAGCTCTTCAATGGCATCAACAAAATCTAAACGATCAAATTCCATTAAAAATGAGATGGCATTACCGTGCTCACCACAACCAAAGCAATGATAAAACTGTTTATCTTGGCTAACCGTGAATGAAGGCGACTTTTCATTATGAAAAGGGCAACAGGCTTGATAGTTTTTACCTGCTTTTTTTAATGTTACGCGAGAATTGACCAACTCGACGATATCAGCGCGCGCTAATAAATCATCAATATATTGTCGAGAAATACGTCCAGCCATACTGCGCCATTATTATTAAAAAAGTAAAAGGAAGAAATGATATTGTACACAAAACATCAAGCAAAGCTTGTGCTAATTAGTAAATTGTAGAGACTAAAAAGCCGTAATAGCATTCACTATTACGGCTTTTAAAATAATTAACCTTAATTACTTCAGTGCAGCTCTTACTTGACCGCTTACCGCGCCCATATCAGCTTTACCTTGCATTAAAGGTTTTAACACTGCCATCACTTTTCCCATGTCAGCCATTGAGGCGGCACCGGATTCACTGATAGCATTGCTAATTAATAGTTTAATTTCTGCTTCATCAAGAGGTTGAGGAAGGAAGAACTCTAAAGCACTCACTTCTTCGGCTTCTTTCGCGGCTAATTCATCACGGCCACCTTCGCTAAACATTTTAATAGACTCTTTACGCTGTTTAACCATTTTGGTTAATACGGCAATAATATTGTCATCTGTTGCTTCGGTATTGTGATCAATTTCAGCTTGCTTAATAGCAGAAAGTGCCATTCGTATAACGCCAAGACGTAATTTGTCTTTGGCACGCATGGCAACTTTCATTTCATCTTTGAGTTGAACTAGAAGTGTCATCTAATTATACCCGAAAGGTTACTAAGGTCATTCTTAAAAAAGAATGCTTAGTACATGCGAATGCGACGAGCATTCTCACGAGAAACTTTTTTCGCAGCACGTTTAACAGCAGCTGCTTTTTTACGTTTACGTTCCCAAGTCGGCTTTTCATAACATTCGCGACGACGAACTTCTGAAAGGATTCCGGCTTTTTCACATGAACGCTTGAAACGACGTAATGCAACGTCAAATGGTTCGTTTTCTCTTACTTTAATTACTGGCATGTACTTATTTACCTTAGTATGTATCTATATAAATCGGCGTTTAACTTCGGCCCTATAGGCAATATTAGCGAAAAGGAACCTTGTTTACACCCGCTCTATCAAAAATGGGTGACGTATTTTACTGCTAACTGTTAAGCGATGTAAAGATCAAATTCATTAGTTAGGCAAATTAACTAGCGAAATGTGGTTAGTGCAGGTAAAATCGCCGCACTTTTCAGTAAACGACCACTTATGATATGCGAATTTTAGGCATCGAAACCTCTTGCGACGAAACCGGCATTGCTATTTATGACGATGAACAAGGAATAATGTCGCATCGCCTTTATAGTCAAATAGCAGTACATGCTGACTACGGCGGCGTAGTGCCCGAGTTAGCCTCTCGCGATCATGTCCGTAAAACCATTCCCTTGATTAAAGAAGTGCTTGCTGACGCCAACCTCACACCACAAGATTTAGATGGCGTTGCTTACACCGCTGGCCCAGGGTTAGTTGGTGCATTGTTGGTCGGTTGCTCTATTGGCAGAAGTTTAGCTTATGGCTGGAATTTACCTGCGGTAGCGGTTCATCACATGGAAGGGCATTTACTGGCGCCAATGTTAGAAGATGATATTCCTGAATTTCCGTTTGTCGCCCTGCTCGTTTCAGGTGGACATACTATGCTGGTGCGCGTTGATGGTATTGGTCAATATAAGCTATTAGGCGAATCTGTTGATGATGCTGCCGGTGAAGCGTTTGATAAAACAGCGAAGCTACTCGGCTTAGATTATCCCGGCGGTCCAGCGTTATCTAAAATGGCTGAGAGCGGCGTAGTTAACCGATTTAAACTCCCTCGGCCAATGACTGACCGACCAGGGCTCGATTTTAGCTTCAGTGGTTTAAAAACAGCGGCAGGTACCTTAGTAAGAAAAGAATGCCTAGATCTTGACGATGACACACTTAAACAAACTCATGCCGATATTGCTTGCGCCTTTCAACAAGCGGTTGTTGATACCTTAGCAGTTAAATGTAAACGCGCTTTACAGCAAGAAAACCTTACTCGACTGGTTATTGCCGGTGGCGTTAGTGCTAATACCTCACTCAGAGAAAAGCTCGCACTAACCACTAAAAAATTGGGCGGCAGTGTTTTTTATCCTCGGCCTGAGTTTTGTACCGATAACGGAGCCATGATTGCCTATGCTGGGCTACAACGTTTAAAGGCGGATACTCACGATGAGTTAACGTTTAAAGCCAGCCCTCGTTGGTCATTAGACTCTTTACCTGCGATTCACAATAAACCGTAAACGTTATTACTCAAATAATCTAAGAAAACCTCTCTTTAGGCATCATTAATTCAATACCTTGATGCAACAGTGCATTTTAAGCTTAGGTAATGAACCAAGCTTAAAATGCAAGCTCCCGCTTATAGTCTACAATGATAATTAGGGTTCTTCTTTCCTAAACATTTCCTAAAATGTAACTTTTGAATGCCGAAGAGGCTCTCCTGCTATTAATGGATAATAATATAAGGGACTAAATTAATGCACTCTTCTCTATTTATAAAATATGGTGGTTTTACCTCAATCCATGCGCTAATCGAAAACTTCTACGACAAATTAGTTGATTCAGCGATCGTAGGCCCACATTTTGAAAACACCAATATAGAAACCTTAATTGAACATCAAACGAGTTTTATTTCATCGTTACTCGGGGGACCTACTTCGTTCAGTGATCAACATTTAGCATCAGTGCACAGTAATTTAGCCATTAAAGAGCAAGAGTGGTGTGAGGTCATTACCTTGTTAGAACTTTCTTTAGTCGAGTTCGGCATGGAACAAGCAGACGCTGATGTGATCATAAACAAGCTTGTAGCTAAAAAGGGAATATTTTTATGACTTCACTAACCATTGAAACACAAACCGAGTTCGACTTATTCAATTTATTACAACTTCCTATCGCCTTATTCTCCCTAGATAAAAAAGAACTTATTTTCATTAACGATAGCTTTGTTGAGCTATACGATAGCCACGAGTTAAGTAGCGCCAATGATTTATGCAGCAGCAATAATCATAAAGCAGTAGTAAGTGCCGAGCAAGAGTTAGCGTTATTGGATGAATTAGCAGGCTTCTATCAAGATAATGCCTCTAATAACCATCGCGTTCATGTATTCACGATTGAATTTGAAAGTAAGCGACGAAAGTATATTTATGAGTATACCGCTTATCAGAAAAATGCTTTTATTATCGTTCAAGTTCAAGATGTCACTAAGCTGAAAAAGAGCCAATTTTTATTAAATAGCTCAAATGCAATGTTAGAAAAATACAGTAATGAAATGTTTACTTTAGCACACACAGATCTGTTAACTAAAACAGCCAACCGCCGAGCCTTATTTGCCAAGTTTGAGCAGTTAACGACTGAGAGTGCTCCACTTGAATTCACCATTAGTATCCTTGATATTGACTACTTTAAAAAGTTTAATGATAGCTACGGTCATGAATTTGGTGATTATGTGTTAACCGTTTTTTGTGATCATATTAAGGCATTAATAAGCCCAATATCGTTTTTTGCACGCATTGGCGGAGAGGAGTTTTGCCTAATTCAGGAGCAAAGTAGTAAATCGGGCGGCACCAATAACATTCAAAATATCTTACAATCAATTAAAGATATTCAATTAGAAACACCGACAGAAAAACAGGTAAATATTTCATTTAGTGCCGGAATTGCAGAATACGGGAAAGATGGAACGACCTTAGACTCACTACTCAATAATGCCGATAAAGCACTGTATTATGCCAAGCAAAATGGTCGCTCTTGTGTGATTCCTTTTTCTACTGACTTATTTGAAAAAAGAGCCGATATTATTTATGCCAAAAGTGCCGCAAGAAATTCTCGCTAGCTATTTTTATATTATTGCTCCATCGAAGATAATACCGCTTTAATGATATACAGCCGATAACGATTACTGCTAGCTGCCACGCTTGTACCTGTAACACCTGTATCTGTAACACTTAGTTACTATTTGATTTCTAAATTAATTGATTATCATTTGTTTCACGATAACGACTTATCTAAGATGTGATTTACATTCCAATCACTTAGTTATTTTTCTCGAGGCATTCCCATGAAAACACTATTATTTACCGCTATAGGCTTAGTTTCTGCATTAACGTTTTCGTCCAGCGGTATCGCTAAGACTATTTTTGAAAATTTCCCCAATACAATAAATGCTGATGAAAAGTATGTGTTCTATTCTCATGGCTATATCGTTGAAGGCACAAACCCTACACCGGTAAATCCACGCTGGGGAGTCTATGATTTTCCAAGCATAAAAAAGGCACTTGCCGATGAGAGCTATAATCTTATTGCTTATCATCGCCCTAAAGACACCAAACCAAGAGCCTTTGCCAAAAAACTTAGCGCTAATGTACAAACGCTACTCAGTGCAGGAGTAAAAGCCAATAACATTACCTTTATTGGCTTTTCGCGAGGCGGAGCTATCACGGCATTAACGTCCAATTATTTAGCCAATGATGACATCAACTTTGTTATTTTAGCGGGCTGTTCAAGGTTCATTAAAAAGAATCCTACCTTAGCGGTTTATGGGCATATTCGCTCTATATTTGAGACCTCAGACGGGGTTGGCTCTTGCCAATTTTTGATTGATCGCAGTAATAAGGTCAATAGCTTTGAAGAAATAGCGATCAATACAGGTAAAGAGCATGGCGCTTTTTATTTACCCAGAGCAGCATGGGTGGCTCCCGTTAAGCAATGGATAGCTCAACAATCAGCACCCAAAACTAAAAAGCCAGCTAAAAAGAAAATCATAGAAAAAATAACTGCAATAGAGCAGCAATACCAAGCACGCATTGGTGCCGCGGTTTATGATATTGCCAATGATGATTTATGGAGCTATCACGGCGAGCAGCGCTTTCCCTTAATGAGCACCTTTAAAACTCTCGCATGTGCCAAATTATTCGCCGATGCTGAAAGCGGCATACAATCACTCGAAACGAGTTACCCTATTAAAGCTGACTCCTTAATCACTTGGTCGCCAATCACCGAAGATCTCATTGGTCAGCAATTAACATTACAAGCAGCCTGTGCTGCCACTATGTTAACCAGCGATAACACTGCCGCTAATATTATCCTCGAAGGCATTAACGGCCCTAAAGCCTTAACGAAATTTTTAAGACGTATTGGTGATAACACTACCCGTATAGATAGAATTGAGCCAGAATTAAATGAAGCAACACCTGGTGACGACAGAGATACCACCACGCCAATTGCCATGGCAAAAACAATGAAAACAATATTTTTTGATAACTTGCTGACAGAAAAATCAACAGCACAATTAAAGCAGTGGATGAGTGATAATCAAATCACTACTGATTTATTGCGCTCAGCTCTTCCTGAAGGTTGGTCTATTGCTGATCGCTCTGGCGCAGGTGGAAATGGCTCACGAGCAATGACAGCAATAACATGGTCAAAGGAACACACTCCTCTTATTATTGCTGTTTACGTAACGCAATTAAATGCCACCATAGCGGTACGAAATAAAGTCATCGCTGATATTGGTCATGAGATTTTTAGCGTTTATAACCAATAATTGCTGGGCGCGGCTAAACCGTTTTAGCCACGCCCACCGTGTTAACATTTTTTTGTCCTAGCTGTAATAAACTCGGCAAAAATATTAAGGTAAAAATGGTACTAACACTCATACCGCCAACAATTACCGCCGCTATACCACGGTATAACTCGGCACCAGCACCCGGTACTAATAATAACGGTAGCATGCCACAAATACTGGTGAGCGTACTCATCAAAATAGGGCGTAGTCTCAACCTGACTGCTTGCTCAACCGCATCATGACGAGAAAGACCTTCCTGCTCTCCTTGGCGAGTTTGATAGACCAGTAAAATCGCATTATTCACCACTAACCCTAACAAAATAATAAAGCCGATCATGGTTAATAAATCGAGTGGTTGGAAAATCACTAAGTTAGTTAATTGCAAAAATCCAATACCACCGATAGTCGCCAGTGGAATGGTGAAAATAACCAATAAACTGTCTTTAAATGATTGAAATAACGCTGACATCAGTAAGTATAAAATAATTAACGCGAGTACAAAGCTTTCGCTCATACTGGTTAATGCTTCCGTTAACGCTTCGGCGCTGCCTCGATAATTAACACTCGCCAAGCCGCTGGTTTCACCCGCGACATCAGCAGTTAATTGCGCCATAATTGCAGGCTCAGCTTGCGCTTGAATTTTATCAATCGCCTCTTCTAAACTTAATTCGTCGGGCGGCGTTACTTGTAAGGTAACCGTTCGTTGCCTGTTTACACGTCTAATAGAGCTTGGCCCAGCGGTACGAACAATATCTACTAATTCACCCATAGGTTGCACGCCAGCATTAGGCGTGAAAAACGGTATTGCTGCTAACTCTTCTGGTGATTGCCAATCCGTTGTTCTAAGGAAAACATCCAACCGTTTTTGACCATTGAAGTAGTCACCAACATATAAACCGGTGCCAAGTGCCCGCGAAATAGCAGAAACATCTGTTCGATTCCAGCCTGCTTCGGCCATTCGTCGCTCATTCGGCAACATCCGTAATTCTGGCTCAGCTAAGGTTAATCCCGGTGTTGGTTGAATCTGTGCTCCTGGTAATGCTTGGCTAATGGCCTCGTAGCCCGCTCTCGCTGCATTTAATAAGGTATCAACATCGTTGCCTTGGATATCAACATCAATACGTCTGCCACCACCAAGATTTTGAAATATTTCTGTTTGAGAGGCAAAGGCCATGGTATCAGGGAAGCCGCTTAAAAACTCCGAGTTAATAATATCGACAATCTTTTGGATATCATTCGCATCTTCAGCACGTCCGCCCATAAAAGCAAAACTACCGAAAAACCCCATCCAAGTGTGAGTAATTTGTGGCTGTTTTTCGCCAGATAAATAAGGCATAACTCGGCTATTAATAACATCACTCATTTCAAGTCGAGCTGCGGGGTAGCTTAGCCCTGGCGGCGGTAAAATAAAGGCACCAAACTGGTTTTGATTACCTTTTGGCAAGTAATCAATTTTAGGAAACAACAACCAACTACCGACAAAAGAAAACAGCATTAGGCCCACAATCCAGCTATAGCGTTTTTTCGGGGTGCTGGTAATACGCATCACGCCTTTGGTGATATTACGCCACCAATGAGCATGAGGATCTTCTTCTTTCACTTGTGCTAATAGCTTTGTTGCTGCCGTAGGTAACACTGTGACCGCAATAATCAATGACGCAACCACAGCCACCGCAATAGTAATCGCTAAATCAGCAAACAATTGTCCTGATACTGCATCTAAAAAGGCTATCGGTAAAAATATTGCTACGGTGGTCGCGGTTGAAGCAATCAGTGCTCCCCACACCTGAGTTGCTCCTTTAAGTGAGGCATTATCTGAACTTTCACCTTTTTCTCTTAGCCTAACAATGTTTTCTAACACCACTATCGCGGCATCGAGCACCATGCCTACGGCAAACGCTAAACCTGCCATTGAAATAATATTAAGGGTTCTGCCAGTAATATACATCACCACTAAAGTGACCGTTAATGAAATAGGAATGGCTAAGGCAACAATAAGCGTGGCTCTAAATTTACGTAAAAACCACCACAGCACAATAATAGCTAAAGCAACCCCCATTAATAAGTTATTGCGCACTAAATCCATCGAGCGATTAATATAGATAGTTTGATCAGACATTTGAATCATTTGCAGACCAACCCGTTTTAATGGGCCACTATTAAGATCACTCATGGCCGACTTTAAGCCTGCCATGACCTCAATAACATTAACACCCTGCTCTGCTTGTGCATTCATCGCAATAGCAGGCTCGCCATCAAGCGTTAGAATGCCCGTTCTATCGGCAAGTGTTTGCTCAACAATAGCCACATCACTTAATAAAATGGGCTGACCATCACGCCACGCTAAGATCATATTACTCAGTTGGTCTACGCCATATTTTCCAGAGAATCTTAAGGTATATTTTCTACGACCAACCTCATTAAAACCACCGGAAGTGTCACTGTTATTCGCTAACGCAGCGGCAAGTGCAGGAATGTTTAACCCCAAAGACGCGGCTTTATAGGGGTCAAAGGTAATACGAAGCTGTGATGATAAACCACCAAAGGCGTTAGTTTTGGCAATGCCTGATACTCGCTCCATTCGGGTTTGAATAACTTCTTCGACATAATCTTGATAACTAACAATATCGCGTTTATTACCCGGTAATGGCTTTAGTGCAAACCAAGCAATGGCATCAAAGCGACTATCTCCACCCACTGAAATTACCGGTTCGGTAGCATCCGCAGGATAGCTCGGCACTTGATTTAAGGCGCTCATGACATCAATTAAAGCGCGATCTAAATTCACCCCCGAATTATAGCGTAAGCTGATATTACCCCGTCCTTGGCTTGAGGTAGAGGTAAGCAATTCTAAGCCTTGCAGCCCTTTAAGAACATCTTCTTGACGTTCAATAATTTCGGCTTCCATCTCTTCTGGGGCTGCTGAGCGCCAGTTAGTGGCAATGCTGATTTCCGGCTTACTGATATCAGGCGTTAATTGTACCGGCAACTTGAGTAAACTAATCACCCCAAAAAGTGAGACCAGTAATATTGCCACAATCACAGCGGTTGGGTTTTTTAATGCAGGGGCGGTGATATTCATTACCGGTTACCTAAAGGGCTTGATTCATCGCCAGAAAATAACTGTGTATTATTGTTTTTCACCTTGACGGTTTGACCATCTTGCAAGCGCTCTGCACCACGGATAACGATAGCGTCACCTTCACTTATTTCAGCGGTTGCTAAGATACTCGTTATAGCCACTAAATTATCCATAGCCGACCCTATTTCAACCGGTATTTGTTGGGCGGTGAATGCTTGGCCCTCTTTATTGACTCTAAACACACTGGCGCCATCGCGTCTCAACACTAACGCATCGCGAGGAACCGCTAATACGACTTCACTAGGCCCATTAACCACTTTCGCTTTGACATTCAATCCTATTGGCCAATCTAACTGAGCCATATCAACTCTAACTTCCATTAAATGTGAGCGAGCATTGGCTACCGGTACTATGGTTTTAATCTTCACCATACCAGTCCCTAATGGCGATTCAACCGTAAGCTGCTGCGCATTTTTTAAAAATTGATAGGCAACAATCGGCGCAAATATCGCCGCTTCACTATTGGTAGTTTGTACTAGACGAATAATGGCGGTACCACTATTTACATATTCCCCTAATTTAGCAATACGCTCGACTACTAAACCGGAAAATGGCGCTTTCAATTCGGTATAACTTACCTTCTGCTGTGCGTTAGCAACTCTGGCTTGAGCGGCCATCACATCTGCTTGAGCGATATCTCGTTCAGAAATAGTTTTATCTAGCTCAGTATCTGCGGCCAGCTTTTTCTTCACCAGCTGTTTTTTCCGAATAACCTCAGCCTCTAAAAAGCGTAACTGTGCTTGGTTATTCAATAAGCTCGCTTGCTCTTCCTGTAATTGAATAGAGAGTTGCTGATCATCAATTCGCGCTATCACGGCTCCCTGCTGCACTTGACTACCAATGGCTGATAAACTGATTAACCTGCCTGAAACCTCTACCGCTAAGTTCGCGTCATTTTGGCTAACAACGGTGCCCGATGCCCAAGCAACCGGCGATAACGAAGCCATTTTAGCCTTGACCACATTAACATTGGCAGCCGGAAACGACTGAGCTGCGGCCGTTTGCAAAAACGAACAGTTGAATGCCGCAAACAGCAAGCTTGCAAAGATTTTATTCATGAAATTCCTATGAGATAAGTGTGTACTTAGTGATTAATTTTAGTTGAAATTTTAGTTTCAGTACCTTTGAGCAAACGGATAATATTATCTTTATGACGAAAAATAATAAGAGCACTGAGCATTAACGTCGGGTAAACATAGACCGGTTTAATTAAATAAACATACAGCGGTGCTAAAGCAACAGTAACAATAGCCGCTAAACTAGAATATTTGGTCAATTTGGCAACCAGTATCCAAGTACCAATAAGTAGGCTACCGACGCCTAGGCCTATCGGTAGTAACGCGCCTAACGCGGTTGCTACCGCTTTGCCACCTTGAAAGTTAAAAAATATGGGATACATATGCCCTAAACAAGACGCGACACCAATAAAGCCTAAATATAATGGTTCTTTTTCACCGAGATAAGCATAGATAAAATAGCCCCCCCAAACCGGAATAGTGCCTTTGAGAATATCGAGAATTAACACCGTTGCAGCAGTTAGCTTGTTACTGATCCGTAAAACATTGGTTGCTCCGGGGTTATGCGATCCGGTAGTACGCGGATCCGGTAACCCTAATAGTTGGCATATTAAAATAGCACTAGAAAATGAGCCGATTAAATAAGCAGCAACAATCATGGCAATAGTTAATAGCAACATAGAGACAAAAATAATCAAAAAATTAGTATTATTTACTATTCTATCCCGTAATCAGCTAGTTTTTCTACTGTCACGCAGGTAAACTCGCTTTTATTTTGTAATAAATATTAACGACAGGCGAAAAATGGATAAGGTTTTCATTAAAGGTTTGCATATTCAAACCACTATCGGCTTTTTTCAATGGGAAAAAGAAATAAAACAAACACTGGTCATCGATGTTGCTATGGGTTGGAATACCGCAAAAGCTGCTGAGAATGATGAATTGGCCAAAACCTTAGATTATGCCGATATTTCTACTGCTATCGAAACGTTTGCTAATGCCAACCCGGTTGATTTATTAGAAACATTGGCTGAGCGCATGGCGGAATTTTTAATGTCTACTTATCATATCCCCTGGCTAACATTAAGCATCGGTAAACCTGGTGCAGTGCATAACGCTGATACCGTTGGTGTTGAAATAGAGCGTGGACGAGCAATAAGCGCCTCAACCAACTAATGAGTGATATTTATATCTCATTAGGCAGCAATGTTGACCGAGCGCACCATATTAAGTGTGGACTTAATGCCATAGCTGTTGCCTTTGATTTACCGGTTAAGCAGTTGCAGCTTTCCTCTTTATTTGAAAGTATCGCGGTCGGTTTTGATGGTAAACCTTTTTACAATATGGTGGTGGGGTTAAGCTGCCAACAAACTGTCGCGCAGGTTGCAATTATTTTGCGTGAGATTGAATATCAATATGGTCGAAGTGTCGA
>Ga0105356_10004854_pt1 | contig 12928 bp, 9 predicted proteins | sample GOMGulsemesocosm_3_FD_83502 | JGI IMG/M metagenome (GOLD analysis project Ga0105356, IMG submission 83502) | Methane-oxidizing microbial communities from mesocosms in the Gulf of Mexico - GOM9D Gulf of Mexico | ecosystem: Environmental > Aquatic > Marine > Cold seeps | place: Gulf of Mexico...
CAGTGAAGAATTCAGCTTACAGTTGAAACAACAAGGGATACTTGTTTCCAGTGCTGATTATTTTTGTGCGGAGCACCAGACACATACAGCAGCGGTTAGAATTTCTTTAATGGCAGTTAAGTCTGAGGATGCGCTTAAATTTGGTTTGAAGCGAATTCGGAGACTGCTTTCAAAAGTGCCAAATTAAATTCTAAAAAAACTATTATCCCATAAGCTTCTAAGGCGTTCAGACGGCGTTAGCGAAATAGAAATATACTGCTAATGTCAGCTATCCTTGCTGAGAGTTGACATTAAAGTGGCGGTGATTGTCCCAATAATTTAGTCTACATTGTGGCATGAGTTAGCCTTAGGAAAATACTTCAATCGGTTTAATTTTGGCTTCAAGATTTATCTAATGCTAACGACTTCTTGGTGCACATTTCGGAAGCTGGCTACCGCTTATTCTTTATGACTTCTGCTCGCTAAAAGTTGACCTTTCATAATTCAATTCTACACCAAACTAAATTACCTTCAAAGTGATCGATTGATGCGATGATTTACCCTTCCAAATTATTACCGTTTATTATATAGCAGCCATTAGCTGTTGGTTAATTGCTAATATTTATAAAAGCTAAAAAGAGAATATTTAGCTGATTTGATTTATCTTCACTTGCTGAATATTAAATGGAAGGTCTTCATATCAATAAATAATTCTTTTTTATCAACTAGTTGATAGTGTTCACTTCTGTCATTAATAATGAAATACAAGCGTTAACTTCTTCATCAATATTTGCAACTAAAAGCACTATATCGTCTTTATTATTAATTGCTGAGTCTAAATATATGGCTTTATCTTCTAATATCATGGCTCCAATATTACCCGAAGATTCACGAATAACACGTGTAATTTGACGAACTGTCTCAATATCATGAACCGCCATTGCTTCTTTAAGATTGACTGCGTGTACTGGAGTGTCATTAATAAAATGAGTAATTAACCTTTTAAATAACGCTTCATTATTTCTTACTCGTTTTAGGGCAATGTCTTTATTCCACGTTAATAGCGTAGGTGCTGATTCAAGTTTATGCTCTTGCGTGTTGGTTAATTTTGTAATGTTTTTTGAGCTTTCATTTGCTTGTTTAGATTGACTAGCGTGAAGTAATTCGTCCTTTTCTTCTAGGGCTTTAGATATTCTAACTCGTGGTAATAGATCTTCAGCCAGCCAATACTTAAGTTTCAACAGCAACCTATCGGTGTTAATAGGTTTAGTCAAATAATCGCTCATACCCGCAGCCAAGCATTTATCTTTATCACCTTTCATCGCATTAGCTGTCATAGCAATAATAGGAATATCAATATAATGCTGCCCTACTGCACCTTCTCTAATTTTTTGTGATGTTTCGTAGCCATCCATTTCTGGCATTTGGCAATCCATTAATACTATGGTGTAAGATGATTCTTCAGGTGTATCAGCTAATATTTTTAAAGCTTCACCGCCATGATTAGCAATGTCTGCGGTTAAATCAAATTGTTTTAAAACAGCCAATGCGACAAGTTGGTTTATGCGATTATCTTCAACTAACAACACTCTCATGTTTTCTGGCCACTGCGGAATAGAGGTGTCACACTCACTGTTATCATCTGTTAGTGTTTCTAGATAATCATGAGTCACTAACGGCGTCGCTTGTGCCAAAGCCTCGCTATCATCAACGACAACAGCAAGCGCTTTAAATAAATCAGATGTAGTTGCAGGCTTAGGAAAAAAGGCGCAAAAACCTAATTTAGCAAAAAAATCGGGACCATTCCCTTGTGAGATAGATGTCATCATGACAAGTTTCATTTTACTATAGCAGGGGTTTTCTCTGAGAGTTTTACCTAAGGTTGCCCCATCCATTTTGGGCATTTGCATATCTAAAAAAGCAACATCAAATAATGGTTTATCTGGATTCATTATTACTTGCTCACAAAGAGATAAAGCTTGCTCTGCACTTTCAGCTTCAGTTACGCTAGCCCCCCAATGCTCTAATTGTTCACGTAAGACTTCTCTATTTGTTGCATTATCATCAACAACTAATAGGTTTAACAAGCTAGTATCAACTTTTGGCTGTACCAATAAAGACCTATGACTCTCTTCAAGTGATATATCAAACATAAAAACACTGCCTATATCTACAACACTTTTTACACTTATTTTGCCGCCCATCAGTTCTACTAATTTTTGTGAAATGGATAACCCTAATCCTGTACCACCATATTTTCTCGTTGTTGACGCATCTACTTGTGTAAAAGCCGAAAATAAGTTATCTATCTTATCCTCTGGAATACCGATACCAGTGTCTTCTACTTCAAAATGTAACACTAAATTATTTCCTACATGATTTAGAGATTTAGCTCGAATAATTATTTCACCATCATGTGTGAATTTAATAGAGTTACCGACAATATTAGTAAATACTTGACGAATACGACCAGGATCACCTTTAACCATTGAATGCTCTATTTGCATGACATCAAGAATAATTTCTAACTTTTTTTCCTGTGCGGTAAGTGCCATCGATTCGGCAAATTCACCCAACATGTCTCGAATATTAAAATCAATAATCTCTAATTCTAACTTGCCCGCTTCTACCTTAGAAAAATCAAGAATGTCGTTAATTAATAACAAAAGAGATTCGGCACTTGATTGAGCAATTATCGCTTTATGCTCTTGCTCTGCTGATAAAGTACCATCAAGCAATAAACCTAACATACCTAGAACACCATTCATTGGTGTTCTAATTTCATGGCTCATACTCGCTAAAAACTCACTTTTCAATTTGTTATTTTTGTGTGCTGTTAATGACGCTTTTTTCATTAATATCCGAGTGTTTTCGCGAACTATTGCTGATGAAAAAATCAAGGAGACATCCTCTAATATTTGGCGTTGTTCGTCATCAAGATCCGCGGTAACGTCTAGTAGAATTACACCGAGAACGTCTTGGGTTTTAGTCTCGGCATTAAGTAATGGGAGCAAAAACAGACCTTCTTTTTCAGCAATATCACTATACTTTAATGAGCTTTTATCTTGATAGATAAGCTGACCACTATGATAACTTTGTTGACTAATATTGCTAATATATTGGCTATACTCAGGGCTAATCACTGTATCGCGGGCTAGATTACCGGCGTAGGCATAAATACGCTTTTTTAGCCCTTCTTTATTGCTCAAAATAACGGTAGCTTGCTCTTTTATCCCTAAAGAAGTTAGGTTGAAAATTTCTTTTATCGCATTATTAAACCGTTTTTTCATAATGCAAGGTTCTGACATTATGCTAGTAATAGCGAGTTTAACTTTAGTAACTTGGTCTAATTGTTGTTTCTGTATTTCAACGCGCTTTTTCTGGGTTATATCTCTAAACATGGCATTAAAGTAAACTTCTCCATCAATATTTATCGTGGTCATCGTTACTTCAACATCAAAAACATCGCCATTACTACGTAATCCTTTCGTTTCAATTGGACGGTTAAAGCGCTTAACCTTTCCAGTTTCAATATATAAGGATATACTTTCAAGATAATCATTTACCGCTTCTGGTGAAACAAATTGAATAAAGTTTTTTCCTTTAATTTCAGACGAGCTTATCTCATACATTTTTTCTGCTGCAGGATTAAACGATTGAATAATGCTATGCCTATCAAACATAATAATTGCATCCGCGACTGAATCAAAAACTCCTCTAGCAAACGCTTCACTACGAGCAAGCTCAAATTCTGTTGTTTTTAGCTTTGTAATATCAAGCAACGTACCTATCATGCGACTAGGGAAACGATGTTCATTGCGTTCTACTAGTTTCCCTGTGTCGATAACCCACACCCAATGTCCATCTTTATGCTTTACTCGTAATTCACATGAATAGGGTACATCTGGATCATCAAAATGTTTTTCAATACTTTGCATTGAAAGAGATAAGTCATCTGGGTGGATCATCTCTTTCCAGCTTTCTATGTCAAATCCTTTAATTTCATCTTGATGATAGCCTGCAATTGCGAACCAGCTTTCATTGCAAAATATTTTTCCTGTTAGAATACGCCAATCCCAAACACCTACAGCGGTGGTATTTAAAACGAGTTCAAGCTGATTTTTACTTTCTTCGAGTTGCTTTTTATACGCTTCTGACTCTTGAGTTGTACGAAGTAAATATTTCTTATAATCTTTATTATTATCAATTAGTTGATTGAATGATTGAGTGAGTTTACCAATTTCATGACCTCCTTTAATAACAATGTGTTCGCTATCTTCATTGATATTTTCTTGTTTCGCAGCATTAGTTAGTTGTATTAAAGGCTTCGTTATTTTCTGTGATAGGTAAAAGGCAATAACGACAATGCCAACAACGGAAGAAATGAGTAGTCCGATGGTAAGGGGGGTTGTAGTTATTACTGAGTCTTGGATGGAACTGAGTACAAAAATAAGAAATAAAGTAATTAAGGATAAAAATAAGAAATACAAAAATAACGTATTAGTTATGCTTTTCTTGAATTTAAATTGTTTGTTTTTTATCACTTTGTGCATATCTAGAAATACGTGTATAAAAGCATGATGTTATGAGTGTAGTTCTATATTTTAAAAAACCTTAGCCAATACAAGTTATTCTTTATCAATTATTGATTCGCTATAAGATGAAAAATTAATCATATATTAGTTGTTTTGACCTAGTCCTAATGAACGTATGTGATGTATTAATGATTAACGTTATCTATAATTAATAAGTGATTTTAATCACTAAATTTCCTGCTTCATCAGCGCAATGACCAACCCCAAACTTAAATTCATAAAACTATATTCGTATCTTTGTTAACATTAAACTAATGATCTTTAGAAACTTCTTCAGCTAGCAATATAGTGAAGCTCCCGCTTATAGAGATGGTATTAAATCAGTACTCTACGAATTTTACGCAAGCCTCTGATTTTTTTAAGGCTGCTTTACTCCCATTCTTTTCATATACAAAAAAAGCAAACGGTGCCTTTCAGCGGCTAATTGCCTATGACTGTAATGAGCTTAACAGCAGGCATAAGAAACAAATAGTAGAAAGTTTCAGCAACGGGCACAGACGAGTCATAAAAATGAATTACAGAAAGGACTATATAGTATCTTTGTTAACATTAAGCTAGTGATCATTAGAGACTTCTTCAGCTAGCCAAATATGACGTTAACTTTTCTGTAAATAACGACGACTAGCCTAAAAATGCTATTTTAATTTAATAATACTTTTCATACCTCTCTAGGCTCTGTTGAACTTTCAATTTATAGTTTTGTTGCTCTAGGAAAATTGGTATATCGAGGTGCTTAACGTAATGTTTGGTTGTTAAAAGTGCACTTTAAGTAACAAAGAGTATTAATTTGTTCAAGGCAACCCAGAGGGCTGCGGATAATTTTTAAGCTAACATTATCTATAAAGCAAGTTCCATTTTAAAGTAAGGTGCATCTACTTTATAAAGACGATCGCTAAACTTTTTAGTACCAAAGCGCTTAGCCCTCCCTAAAGCTGACTCCTTGCATTACACAAAAAAATCGTGCTTGAGTGTTTTTTAAAAGCTTTCATTGGTTAACCAAGCACAAAACCCCAGCACAGAGAGCAAGAAAAAAGTAATGATATAAGGTGATAAAGATGTGAAAGCATTAAGGAAAGCGAACTCTTCAGTTATGCTGCCAAGCAAGGGAATAGCCAATGAGCATGCTAAAAATATTGCTACAATCATAACCTTCAATCGAAATTTATTTTTTGCTTTTATATTGTTAATAATGTTATCAACAAATTGCTGGTCAACTAAACGGGTATGGTATTGTAATAACGAATTTAAAAATGAGTCATCGTCAGTGTTCATGGTGTATCCTTTTATCTTTGTTATATGCACTTAATTATTAAAAATCACTTTATTTTTGATGATTAACCTTATCCATTAACTTCTGCTTTCCTCGGTTAATATGTGATTTTACCGTCCCCAAAGGGAGTTCAGTTATAGTCGATATTTCTTGATGACTCATGCCCGCACTAACAGATAAAGTAACACAAGTTCGTTCGGTTATATCTAAACAATTCATTAAGCGTTCTATTAGTAAGTCCTTCTCTATATCTTCAACTTTAGCTTCAAGAATAGAGAAATCAAAGCCATCAATTTCATATTGATGATAAACTTTTTGCTTATATTTTAGAAAGCAATTGTAGGCAATTTTATGTGCCCAAGTACTAAAAGAAGATTGACCTAAAAAAGTATCTAGTTTTTGATAAATTCTTAGAAAAGCTTCTTGTGCTATATCATCAGCAGTTGCTTGTTCTCCAGCGGTTAATCGACGAAGAAATTGGCGTATTGCACCTTGGTATTTTTTGATAAGCGTAGCAAAAGCGTGCTGATCACCATTGCTGATAATTCGAGCAATGAGTGTGTTGTCATCAACCATTATAAATTGTTCTTCTTATTCTGCATCTTGATTTGTTTTCCAGCAAAGGAAAAAGGCACCACCTAACAACAAAGGGAAAATACCAATCGCAAGCCCAATACGTATTTCATTAACGATTAATCCCGAAAAAACACATGCTAATCCAATGCTTGCCAATGCTAAGCCACGTCGTAAGTCGATAGCTTTGTTTGACTTGAATGTTCCTAATTTATCTAATAACTCAGGAGTGATACTTTCTCCTTTATCTAATAACTTGCGAATAGTCAGTTGAACTTCTTTTTTATTCTTGACACTGGAAATCACATTTACAATGATCATAATGGTTAAACAGATAACACCTGTAATTGGTATCCATAAATCAGACATCTCTTCCTCACTTTAGTTAAGTTTAAATTTAATTCTATATTACTTAGATACGATGGTAATGAGATTTAGATGCAAAATATTGCTTTTAATTTAAATTATTATTATTTCAGTATGCCAGTCAAAAAAAACAACCTGAAACCATCTGATTTTATTGATTTTTTATTTTAATAAAATATTTTGCATCTAAACTCGTTTTTTTGGGTATCTAAATTGGTGTCATATAAATTTAAATTAAAGAGAGCATATAATGATTTCAAAATACATTTTAAAAATAGTATTTATTACCATCACAATTATTTTTTTACAAGGGACTTCGGTTGCAAACACTAATGAATTAACCAAGGAAATAGATGATTTACTGACTGAAAAATTTACGCTAAACGACACGGGCGCTGTTTTCTTAGTTGCTAAAAATGGCGTGCCTATTTATAGAAAAGCATTCGGTAAAGCTAACCTTGAGTTAGATGTTGATATGAAGCCTGACAATGTATTTCAAATAGGCTCCATGACTAAACAGTTTACAGCGCTGAGCATATTGATATTACACGAACAAGAAAAATTAGATGTAAATGATAAGGTTGCTAAGTATTTACCTAATTACCCAAATGGTGAAAACATTACTTTACATCATCTCTTAACTCATACATCTGGTATTAAAGACTTTACTAAAATGAAAACTTTGTGGGGCGTTGCAAAAAAAGATCACACCCCTCAAGAATTGGTAGATTTTTTCAAAAATGAACCTGTAGATTTTAGCCCAGGAGAAAAATTTAAGTATAACAACTCAGGATATGCACTTTTAGGCCGTATTATTGAACTAGTTTCTGCTGAAACATATGAGGATTTTGTTGAAAAATACATATTTAAAGCTATCGGAATGAAAAACTCTAGATACGCTAACGATAGAGAAGTGATAAATAATAGAGCTTACGGTTACCATAACCGAGGGAAGTACACTAATAGAATGATGGTGAGTTTAAGCATCCCTTATTCATCAGGCTCGTTAATGTCAACGGCTGATGATATGTTAATTTGGCAACAAGCTATTGGTAAGAATTTACTAGTAAAACAAAGCACTATAAAAATGGCTTTTAGCAAGTATACTTTAAATAATGGCGAGCCAATTTCTTATGGTTATGGCTGGCATTTAAAAGGCCTTAATAGTGTAGCAACAAGAGAGCATGGTGGTAGCGTATTTGGTTTCAAATCAATGGGTGTTTATATTCCAAGTTTAAATATTTACGTTGTTGGCCTAACCAATTGTGATTGTAATTCACCTACTCAAACCACCAGGGATATTGCCGCACTCTTCATAGAATAACAAAATGACATTATCTTGGAAGTTTTGTGATAATCACAATCAATAGTATTGAAGTTTAAGTGTCTAGAAATATTCAGAAATTAATTATTCCTCGGTGTTTTCACCTTTATCTGAAAACACCTAAAATGTGGCAAGAATCAACCTAAAATATAAAAAGGTCATGTATGTTGGAAGAACTTTCTCTATGTCCGCTTCACGCCCTGAAAAGTCAACTATCGTGTCTCTGTTAACATCAACGGTGAGCTTTCTTCAGTTAGCCAGAAGCAGTCAATGTTATCGTTGAGCCTATATAGACTCAACGTTAACGACAGTTGGAATTTAAAAACTCTCTTGTTACATCAATCAGCTTTGAACGACTGTTGTTGAAACTATGGTCATCATTAATCAGTAAGTAATTTACCCGATTACCTTCTACTTTACGCATTGCGTTTACTACGGCATCTATCTCAGTAATTGGGATGACTTCGCTGTCTGCTGGAATAAATAGAATTGGTCGATTTGCAATTTTATGGGCTTTAGGAATCAAGTTCAATTGCTCTCCTTTCTCAGCAAGTTCCTTAGACGAAACTTCTCCAGACCAACCTCTTAACATAAATAAGGAGTCTGCATACGAGGCCCAAAGTTCCTGAATTTTTATATCGTCGTTTTTAAATGTAATGCCTATATTTGCTCCATCGTATACAACACTGCATCTAACTTCGGGGTTATCTAATATGCCTGCAACAGCCATATGTCCTCCCATGCTATGTCCTATGTAGGAGATTTGCTTAGTATTAATTTTAAATTTTTTAGCAATATTGGGTTGCTGTAAGAACTTGGTTACAGCAGTGACATCTTGTTCCGAACCAGAAAAAGAGAAATTCCCTTCGGCCCCCCAAGCACCTCGATAATGAAAAAACAATACATTCCAGCCTACATCTCGCATGCCTTGTGCTACATCTAAGTTTTTCTCGTTACCAGGATAACCATGCAACAATATAGCTGTGGGATGTGGTCCTTTACCTTCAGCTCCGTAATAGATTGCAGGTAAGCGTTTACCATGAGATAGCACGGTAATCTCCGCAGAGTACTTGGGATTATCCTTTAGATGCTGCGGCTCAGGTTCAGCGTATGTACTAAAAGAAATTATAAAGACTAAATTCGTTATTATATGTCGATACTTCATGATAATTTCCATTGGTTAGCTTCCATACACGTTACCAATAAATATGGCACGTAATAGGATTACTTTACAAGCTCCCCTGACGCTTTTTTATTTGATACTTGGTGTTCAAATTGTCGACAAAAACAGTCGCTTTGGTGTTTTTGCTGGCACTAAAACAGACACAGTAACGACCCAGTTTTATCCTCAGGTAAGCTATGCATCCGGATAAATAACATATTGATAACCTAAACCACGTACAGTTTTAATTCTTTCTCTGTCTTTTGAGTCGATCCCCAGTTTTTTTCTAAGGTTACTGATATGTACATCAACCGTACGGTCATTTGCTCTAAACTTTTTGCCTATGCCTTTTTGACTAAGTACTTCTTTGCTAACGTTAGCTCCCCCTTTATTAATTAATAACAATAATAAGTTGAACTCGTTTGGTGTTACATCCAAACATTTATCCTTTAACAGCACCTGTTTACTTGCTTTGATAAGGGTTAAATTATCTACATAAAGGAATTGCTCACTTGCTTGATCAAGAGCTGCTTCAAGATTTTTGCTATTACCTTTAGCATTATTTTGAAGATCAGAGATGAAATAATGCTTTTTTTCTGGCAAAACACCTGAATCTGAAAAAACAATTTCGGATAACAAAAGAGCAATATCAATTGATAACTTTACTGTTTTTGAGGTGTCTAACTTATTTTTATTAGACAGATAGCCATCACGCTCAAGTAAGTCACAAACTTGTGTTTTTAGTTTCTCTGCAGCCGTAGGTAATTCTTGTCCACTAGCTGCAACTATGACTTCTTGTCCTAGATATTCCTTAAATAAATAGCTCAGTTTATTCTCATTATCTGTGATCATATTCACTCCCCCGTTTGGCTATTTTCATAGTGTATATAAAATATATTTAAGGAAGAAAATATCTTGTATCAACTTGTCGCAAAACTTGTCTTTTACGACAACTTGATAACATTTATCAGCAAGTTGTCGTGATTGTTTTCATTATTACTAAAATCCTGCACTTTACCCCTAGTAATAAAGAGTTCAGCTATTGTATCGGTAAGGAAACAATGACATCTAAACCGCGGCTCTCTCCATTGTGTAAAGTAATATCACCACCATGACCTCTGATAATAGTGAGAGCTATGGTCAACCCTAGACCGAGTCCTCCTGATTGATGATTTCTTGATTCATCAAGACGTTCAAAAGGCTCAAACAACCGCTGTTGTTGCGTTTGTTCAATACCTGGCCCCTGGTCTGAAATAGTAATCTTAATCTGTTCTTTTTCTTCAAGTATTTTAACAGAAACGCTCTTGCCATATTTAACGCCGTTTTCGATCAAATTGCTAAAGGCACGCCTTAGTGCAATAGGCCGACAGCTGTAGCTAATTTTGTCATTAAGCTGACACTCTACCGCTATACCAATATCAGATAAATCTTGGCATAAGCTGTCAATTAACGCGACAAGATCAACTTGTTTTCGTTTTTCAGACCACTGATCTTGCTTGGCAAATGAGATAGTTGCTTTAGTGATTTGTTCCATTTCGTCAATTTTATTAACGATATGTGCTTGAGTTTCAACATCATCAATAAACTCAGCGTGTAAGCGAAGTGAGGTCAATGGTGTACGTAAATCATGAGACATCGCCGCTAACGAACGTGTTCTATGAGTAATAATGTTTTGCAAACGAAGTTGCATAGTATTAAAAGCGGTAATGGTATCTTTAATATCTTCAGGGCCTTGTTCAATAATAGGCTCAATTTCTTCACCAACCCCTAACAATTGTGCCTTAGTAGTAAGCTCTTTCAGTGGTTTGGTGATGCGTTTAATACTAAAGACAACAATTAAACTGGCGATCAACGACACCACCAATAATGAACTAAGGGCCAAAAGTGCATAGCTGGGTAACGGTTTTCGGTAGTGAAGGTCCATATTAAACCAGCGCCCTTGCTCAAGCATAATGGAAGTAGAAAATAGTATCGGCCGGTCAGCATTTTGGGGGTTTCTATATTCAAAGGACAGCAAATAATCGAGATAATATTTACTAACAGTTACTATTCGATTGGGGGGGGCTGGGTATTGATGAATATAAACTTTTTCATAGGGTTGATTAAGTAGACTTTTCAACATGTTTACCCTGCCATCGTCACCTTTTAACAGGTAAGTTGGTATACTTGGCTCATCAGAAAAGTGATAATGCACACGGTATGTGGTCATTAATTTAGCAATTTCTGTGTGGTTGGCTACGGGTATTTTCTCTATAGTATTCACAGCAGAAGCCGACATTTTTAATATTCGATTATCTTGGACTCTCGTTAACATATTATCTGTTTCAGATAAGGAGATGAATAAAGTAATGAGCTGAGATGCCACTAACATGCTCAGTAATAAAAGTATCAACTGACCAGCTAAACGTTTTGGTAATAAATACATCATTGATGTACAACGTCAACAGTTAGCATATAACCGCCGCCCCAAACGGTTTTAATTAACTTAGGTGAACTGGCATCCACCTCAATTTTTCTCCTTAAGCGACTAATTGAATTATCAATACTGCGATCAAAGGCTTTAGCTTCACGGCCATGGGCTAAATCAAGTAGCTGATCTCGGCTAAGTGTTGTTTTTGGTCGTAGTAGAAACGCATATAATAATTTGTATTCAGCACCACTTAACGCTACCGCTATACCTTTGCTATCAATCAATTCGCGTTGATTAACATCAAATTGCCAATTATCAAAAACTAAAAGATCAGATGCCAGTTGTTGAGTTTGCACTTGAGTACTTTGACTCCGGCGCAGTACTGCTTTTATTTTGGCTAACAATACTCTGGGGTTAAATGGCTTACTCACATAATCATCAGCCCCCATTTCTAAGCCAACAACTCTATCTGCATCTTCACATAGAGCCGTTAACAAAATCACCGGAGTTTTTAATGTGCTTTGAACAAAGCGACACAATGACAAACCATCTTCTCCTGGCATCATAATATCGAGCAATATCAAATCAATGGCACTATTTTTTAGTGTTTCACGCATGGCAACACCGCCATCAGCACAAGTCACCCGTAAACCATGATCGGTTAAATAACGTTTTAGCGGCTGCCGAATATCTTCATTATCATCAACAATTAAAATATGAGTCAAAATACTACCTACTACTCTTTTAACGAAACCTTACTACAGCGTAAACAAAGCAGGCCATAGCATTTAGTTGTATCAAGTTGTCGCAAGTTCAATTCATTGCGACAACTTGATACTAAATGCTAACCGAAGTCACTGGCATATGGAAGGCATACCAGGCTATTATTAATAAAAGTCACATCAGTATCTATTTTATCCGAAAAACGATTTTATAAAAGCTGGAAAAACAATAAAGGTAAATAATGAATTATAAATTATTACTACTGACTCTATCCATGTCCTACGTTAGCAATGCTTGGGCACTTGATTATCACGTATCGCCCTCTGGCAGTGATAAAGCTGCTGGCTCTGAGCTAGCACCGTTTAAAACTATTATTGGTGCCCGTGATGCGATTAGATCCCTACCGGTAAAATCGCGCCAACAAGATATCACGGTAAATCTACATGCTGGTACCTACACACAAAAAAGCACCCTAGTTTTTAATGTTATTGATGGTGCGCCAGATGGTTATAAAGTTACTTATCAA
>Ga0105356_10004857_pt1 | contig 12925 bp, 12 predicted proteins | sample GOMGulsemesocosm_3_FD_83502 | JGI IMG/M metagenome (GOLD analysis project Ga0105356, IMG submission 83502) | Methane-oxidizing microbial communities from mesocosms in the Gulf of Mexico - GOM9D Gulf of Mexico | ecosystem: Environmental > Aquatic > Marine > Cold seeps | place: Gulf of Mexico...
CAGAAAATACTTTTCAGCCCTATGTTGAAGAAGTTGCTGATGATTTATTAAAGTGGCAACAAAACCAAGACCAAACTTTGCTTATTGCTTTAGTAAAAAAGATAGAACAGCTTTTCACTGTCTTGGGCAACTTTGAACAAAGTCACGTTCAGTAAAGATTATAAATAAGTTGGCAGTCGTTCACTGCCAACTTATTACATCAACTCTCAAAAATTAACGACTCATTTTAATACCGTAAAATAACGAATAAATTACCGGTATCACACCCAATGTCAGTAGGGTTGAGAACATTAAACCGCCGATAATAGCTAGCGCCATTGGTTCCCACATTTCTCCGCCGCCTAAATACAAAGGTATTAAACCAAAGACTGTGGTTGCTGTTGTTAATACAATCGGCCTTAGGCGTTTTTGACAGGCTGCGATAATGGCATGCGCAGGGTCGATATTCGCAACGTCCAGTTCAACTTTAATTCTCTCAAGCAAAACAATGGCATTATTAATGACAATACCCGCCAGAGAGATAATGCCAAGTAAAGTCATAAAGCCAAAGAATGATTGACCCACTAAAAGGCCAATAACCACACCTATCATGCCTAAAGGAATGGTTGTCAAAATGATAATAGACTTCCTGATCGAGTTAAACTGCGCAACCAGCAGTAATATAATAATGAATAAAGCTATCGGTAACTTATCTGCTATCGACTGATTAGCCTTGCCTGAAGACTCTGCCTCACCACCAAACTCATAACGGTAACCATATTGCCAATCTTTTTGTTGTTGATCTAACCAAGGCTCTAGCTGAGAAAAAGCTTCACTGGCGGTCATTCCTTCTTCAAGCTGAGCACCGATTGTTACCGTTTTCAAACGATCTCTACGGTAGATAGTCGCTGACTGCCATACTATTTCAATTTCAGCCACTTGAACAAGCGGTACGGTATTACCAGAAGCTTGTGCGTAGACCGCAAGCGCTTCAAGCTTACCAATATCGTTTCTATCAGCGGCACTTGAGCGCATTACAACAGGGATAACATCCTCTTGCTCGCGGTATTGCGTCAACTCTAAACCAGTTAAGCCGGTTTGCAATGAAGTGGCAATATCTTTAGAGGTCACGCCTGCTCGTCTCGCTCTGGTTTGGTTAATCTTCACCTGCAGCTTTTTAATCGGTAATCCCCAACTATCATTAATCGCTTTTAAACCACTAATTGCTGACATTTTTTCTTTTATTTGTTCAACCAAGACAAATAGTTCATCCGCATCACTGCCACTTAATCGCACCTCGACTGGATTAGGAATTGGCGAACCATTTTCAATTTTTCTCGCTTTCACTAATAAGTCAGGAAATTCGTTAAAGGTATAAGTTTCTAAGGCACTCATCACTTCTTCAATGATCTCAAACGAACTGACATTGATCACCATAAGTGCATAATGTGAACTAGTCGGTTTAGGGCTATGAGTTAATAAAAACCTTGGCCCACCAGAGCCAATATATGATACCCAATTAGTGACTCCGGTTGGTTTATTCTCAGTGACTAGTATGTTTTGCTTAATAAATCTTTCGACTTTCTTGGTAACTAACGTAGTTTTATCTAGTGTTGTTCCTACCGGTAACTCCAACTCTAGCTTAAAATAAGCACGATCAGACGGCGGAAAGAATAATTTAGGAATGTAATTTAACCCCATAATTGCAATAACAAAAATCATCACAGTAGCAATAAGGGTTGGCCACCTATAACTAAGAAATAACGACAATACTTTTTGATAGCCTTGATAAAATTTTGATTGAAAATTTTGTTCCTGCTTTTTAACTTTCATGAAATAGACGCACAACATTGGAATTATCGTCATAGAAAGTAACCAAGAACACAACAACGTAATAGTAACTACTTTAAACAAAGACGCTGTATATTCACCCGTAGTAGACTCAGCTAAGAATATCGGTAAAAAAGCAGCGGCAGTGGTTAATGAAGAGGTTAATAAAGGTACTTTTAGTTCATTGGCTGAATCTACCGCGGCTTCTACTGGATTCTTCCCTTCCCCCATTTTCACCATGATATTTTCAGACATGACAATGCCATTATCCACCAACATGCCTAATGAGATAATTAACGCAGCAAGTGATATTTGATCTATACCTATGTTAAATAGTGACATGATAAAAATGCCAAAGACCATACTTGCAGGAATTAAAACCGCAACTATTAATCCAGTTCTTAAACCTAAGCTCAACAGCATCACTATAGTTACCACTACAACGGCCTGTAATAGATTACTAACAAAGTCATCAACCTTTTGCTCGACTTCATCTGGTAAAAAAGAAATTAACGAAAAGTCGATGCCGATAGGATATACATTAGTTAAACGATTTATCGTCGCTTTTACTTGTTGACCTAATATAATGTTATTACCACCTTCACGCATTGAAATCGCAATGGTCAGTGCTTTTTCACCATTTAAGCTGATAGATGATTTAACCGGATCAACGTAACCTCGATATACTTTGGCAATATCGCTAAGAAATAGCACCCGATCACTGCCAGGGATCTGCACGATTGTTTTACTGATTTCACCAACCGATTCAAAATTACCTGTTGGCTCTAAAGATATTTTTTCATCGCCAATATCAATAGAGCCTCCAGGAATAACAATATTACGGCTGCTTAATTGATCGCGCAGTTGCGAAGGTGAAAGGCCTAATTCAGACAAGCGTGCATTATTATACTCAATAAAAACTCGCTGCTCTTGCATGCCATAAATTTCAACTTTAGCGGCCTCTGATAATCGTAAAAAGCTGTCTTTACTTTGCTCAGCAAAGTCTTTCATTTCTTTGTACGAATACCCTTCAGCGGTTAAGCCTATAACAATACCAAAAACATCGCCAAATTCATCATTCACTATCGGTTCTTGCGCATCGCTGGGCAGTTGATCTTTCACTGCGTCAACTTTACGTCTTAAACTATCCCAAATAGGACGCATTTCTTTGTAACGCTCTTTAACATTAACACTGATAATTGATACGCCAGTGCGCGATTCACTAGCGACAAAGTCAAGCTCAGGCAGCGCTTGTATTTCTTTCTCTAACTTATCTGTAACTAGTTGCTCAACGCGGCTTGGGCTAGCTCCGGGGAAATACGTAACCACTTGTGCGGTTCTTAAAATAAAACCGGGATCATAATCCTTAGGCATTTCTTTATAGGCACTTATACCAAAGAATAACATCACAAATAAAAGAATAAATGAAGTGCGATTATTAGTAATTGCCAGACGAGTAATATTCACTAGCAGCTCCTAATCTTTCTTAATTTTAACATTTAGGCCATTCGATACTTTGCTCATTCCTGCAGAGAGCACTTTATCTCCTTGCTCAATGCCTGAGAATATTTCTAAACCTAGCGGGGTAATTTCACCAATAACAACTGCTTGACGTTTTATTTGCCCAACACCGCTTTGCTCTTTAATAACAAGGTATACGTAATTGCCTTTACTGTCTTTTAATACGGTCTTAACGGGTAAATAAAACTGATTCTGAGCAACTTCTGTCGTTAACAACTGCTCAGCCGTTACACTCGCGGTCATGCCTGGAAGAATAGTATGATCCGTTGGAGCCTGCATAGTTAGTGTTACTTCATAGGCTTTACTCACATCATCAGCTTGAGTAGAAACTTCTTTAAAAGTTAACGGAAATACCACGCCTTTAATCGCATCAAATTTGGCCGTCAGTTTAGGTGGTTTATCCTGACGTTGAACATTGATCATGATACTTTCAGGCAATTCTATTTTTAAGTTGATTTGGGTCAAATCGTGTAAAGCAACAATGGCAGCCTGTGCGTTCACTTGTTGAAATTTTTCAGTATACTTTTTAGCTATAATGCCACTAAAAGAGGCTTTTAGTTCAGTATATTCAAGATTGTTTGTTGCTGAAGCTAAGTTTGCTTTCGCTGAATTATATTGTGCTTTTAGCTGATCAAAATCGGCTTGAGATATAGTATTTGCACCAATTAAATTTTTTCCTCGTTGATAATCAGCATTTGCCTTATCGAAAGAAGATTTTGCGTCATTAAATTTAATTTTAAAATCACGATCATCCAATTTAGCTATGACTTGTCCTTCAACGACAGGTTCGCCTTGATTGACATTAAACTCTGAAACTTCTCCTGAAATCTTAAACGATAAATCAGCTTTGCGTGAGGCATCAACAACCGCGGTAAACTCATGACTTCGATTAGCAAAGGGATAATCAACAGTTACTGTTTTCACCGGTCTAAGGACCTTCTCTTTGACTGACTCTTGGCTTTGTTCACAGCCTGAAAGTATTGCAATATTCAAGATACTAAGAGCCAAAATGTTAATCGAAAGATTCTTGTTTTTCATACCTAGTTCCATTTTAGTTTTTTGGTGAAGCGTTATGCGCATTACGTATTTGAGTCAATTTTTTTGTAAAATTATCAACCCATATATCAAGTACTTGAGTTACTGCTGAAAAATTACCTTCGGCATCATTAGTAATAGTTACATCAATGTTTTTTTCTGCTGCCATGGCAAATATACGTTGTTGACTAGTGCCCATTAAAAATTCAACTTCAAGGGCAACCTTCGCAATAATATCTTTTTGCTCAGTAGCCAGTAAATAAGCTGTTTTCCCGGCATTGAGTACTAAGCGAATAGGAATTAAATCAGTCACCGCTAACTCAGGTTCAGCCAAGTTGATGTTAGTAAAAGCGCCTTTAATAATTAAGGTATTTTCATCTGCATTATCCACAATTTGATAATTCGCAGTTAAACTATCGGTTAATTTTTTGTGAAAATAACGGTGTAACTTCCTTAATTGTGTTGTATTAATGGATTTTAGATTTTGATTATCTAACGTCTTTTGATCAAGCCATACTTCAAACGGGATCAATTGGATTTTTTCAAGCTTGGCAAGTTGTTGTTGGTTAAGCTCTGGTGAGATATTGACCCAAGTATTGTCAAACTGCTCAGATTTTTTCAATTTAACATTGTTATCTAAGAAGCCAGATTCTTGAGGTTTTGGCGTTGAAGAGCAACCACTGTTAAGCAGTAAAATAATAGTTAACACCACTAATATAATTATTTTTATCATTTTAATCTCCTTGCTGTCAGTGAGTAAATCACGCATCTTAAATTACTTCACTATCCTTATTTCCTTCACTCTCAGGTAGTGCTTTATCATAAAAAATAGACAAAGTTAGAATGATGTACATAATAATATGGGTAATAAGAATACTCGACATTAACTTATGTGAATTGTCGTATTCATTGAGCCCAACAATATAATCAATCACTTTATTATTAATGCAACAAGCTTCATTTCTCATTACAAAAAGCTGCTGATAAATACTATCAAGAAATAGTGCTTGATTTCTCATCATCATATAATTGATAAAAGCAAACCCCGAATATATCAATAAAGCAGCGACTTTTTCTTTTTTGAATAAAGGCCTATCAACATAGATAATACCGCCAATTAGCGCTAAATGAACTGAAATGAATAATGTCCAGTGAGTATCAATTCGATTACTAAGTGATAACGCTAAGTCTAAAAGTTCATAGGGGGTCATATATGTTCATCAACTCAATTTAATCTATTAAAAACAACTTTATAGCAAATATACTTAATGTCTATAAATGAAAATATAAAAAATCCAAAGACTAATAGTATATTAATCTTCTATTTCATCAGATGAGGCTTTACCAATAGCTGACAGTTCCTTACTTTGTGCCTTATCAATTTGATAGATTGACTTGATATAACATTTAAATTCAGGATCTTTTAATGTTGAAATTGAATCAAATTTAGCTGAAAGTACCGAGTCAATTGATTGATTTAATTTAAGGCCAAACGCATGGTTAAGATCGGGACAAAAACCACTTATTTTTACTAAATATTTATCTTTTACCGATTTCGACAAGATTAAATAATCATCGGTTAACGATTGCCAACCATTTAATCTAAAAGCATTTATTTTTCTTAAACTTTCTAGTTGATTGGTTTCAATATATTGCTGATATTGCTCGTTCTTTTCTTTAAAAGACAAAGTGTTTTTTGTTGAACAAGAGCTAACTAAACTTAAGGTAATTAGGGTAGTCAATAATAAAAATGTAGATTTCATCTGGTTTCCTTTTATATCTCTATTAGCTTTAAGCTAAGCCAATAATTCAAAAATTGTGTTTTGGCAAGCTAGTCTAATAACCCGTTAGCTCGCCAATATTCAGTAAATATCATGAAATTATTTTCCATGCACCATCGGCCTGTAAACATGCAGTACCAAAGGCTTGTTCAGTATTTCCACCAACCGTTATTTCTTGTTGAAATTCCCGACAGGTCAAACCTTCACTACTTTTACCTTCTTTAGTCGTTACAACATAACCTGATGACTCCGCGGAATCCCATGTAATTTTTTCACCAATCGGAGCTGAGGTCGCACTAATTTGCGCAGCTTCATGCTTTCTTTGCGCTTCTTCATTAACATTATCCAAGATTTTTAAGGTAATAGCAGTAAAAGCCAACCACTTATACGCATCATTATCATTATAAAAAGCTCCATAACCTAAATAGACATGTCCATGAGGCCGAACGACAATAATATTTCGAAAGCTTCTATGGCGAGGCGCAACTATAACTGCTTTTCTATGAACAGCTTTACCATGAACAACTTTGGTTTTCCGATAATCCCTACGTACTTCATCTTTCTTGCTAACTTGACTTTTCGACCGTTCATACGCTCTAGCTGGCCCTGCATTTGATACAAAAGACGTTGATACTAAACCACCAATAATGATACTCACCCATAACATTTTATACTTAACCATCACATATTCCTTTTTAAAAATTTAGATAATGTAGCCACAATCACTTCACGGCTCTTGTTTAGCTTTCGAGGTTAAGTTTCGCAGTTCACCCGTTAATATGCGCAACCTTTAGCGCCAACTAATGTGCAATAAATGCCAACTATGCAGTAAAAACCACTATTGCTAAATAATGCGGTTAATACTAAGGTGCTATTTATTAATTATTTCGATAATAAAGTGAATATGGATCAAACAACACTTGCCACCATTCCCAAATTGATTGCTCAAGTATTAGCTGTTTATGATGTTGATGCTAAAGCCATATTCGAAAAAGTTAATATTGATATTTCTCCTGAAAACATTAGTACTGACAGAGTACAAATGGAAAAAATGTCATATTTATGGGAAGTTGCGGTACAAGCGACAAATGACAACGAATTTGGCTTAATTGCCGCTTCTCTTTTTCAGCCTACCTATTTAAAGGGCATTGGATTGGCATGGATGGTAAGTGCAAATTTAGAAGAAGGTTTACGCCGATTTGTTAAAAATAGTCAGTTAGTGAATACCTCAATGCAAATTGATCTCATCGAAAAAGGCGATGAATTATTAATTCAATATCAATCGCCTAATATGCCAGCAACTAAAGTAAAGGTACATCCTTGCGCGATACAACTAGGAGTTGGCTTCTTCTTAAAAATGTTCCGTTTAGCTGCGGTGAAAAACATACCAGCAACGGCCGTTTATTTTACTTTTCCAATTAATGAAGCCCAACAGAAATATGAAGACTATTTTCAATGCCCGGTATATGGAGAGAGTAGCCACAATGGCATTGCATTTTCCAAGACTGTCCTTAATGAAATGTTACCTACCCACGACCCTGAGTTAGTTGGCTTTAATGAAATGGCAGTGGATAAGTATTTACTTAAAATGAACACTGCAGAAACAAGTAAAAAAGTTAGTAAAATCATCACTGAAATGCTACCAACAGGCTGCCCTAGTGAAGAGATGATTGCTGACAAACTGTTTATGAGTAAGCGCACTATGCAGCGAAAATTAAGTAAAGAGCAACAATCTTTTTCCACTTTGTTAAACGAAGTACGCTTTGCCCTCGCTAAAGAGTATTTAACAACAAAGGCTATTTCAATTACTGAAATAGCCTACCAATTAGGTTACAGCTCGCCGAGTACCTTTGCCCGAGCATTTAAAAAGCATGAAGCAAGATCGCCATTAGAGTATCGAGAGGCCCACCAATAGCCTCTTTTTGTTATATCAGAAAGGTAAAGCCTCAAACGATAGTGTAAATAGTTAACTTTGCTGTTTTTTCGGTTTAACAAATGAAGTATGAAACCATTTATCTAACATTTGAAATTCATAACCTAAAAACGTATTGCGATACTTTAAATTTGAATGCATTAAAAAATTCATATCTTTTAGATCTGCCACTCCAGCGTTAATTTCAATGTTATTGCTATCGACAATTTGATATGAAAACTTCATTTTAGGGAAATATAAACCTTTAATTAAACGATAACGATTAATGCCGCCATGATTTACGTCTCCCGCTAAATCGACATTAATAACACTAATTTTTAGTACTTGCTCCTCAGGAAGCTTTTCCGCAAGTTTTGAAAAATGCTGTTCGAATGCTTTAAATATCTTGCGTTTAAAATGTTCTCGATGCTCTTCACCAGCACGAATATCTTGATACTTTTCTGAATTTAGCCAATTCACTTCGCTAATTGCCGCTATTGTCTGAGAGCTAGCAACTAGCATTGCAGATACAGTTAAAGTCACCGTTTTAAATTTACGCATATTGTACTCCACTCGATAAGTATTACTGTTTGAATTTTCAATAACAGTATGACAACGCAATGGAAACTTTACGCGTCATTTGACGCCATACATAGTGCAATTAGTGACAAATAAAAATTAAGGAGATAGAGGCAGTAGAAGGGGTATTTTCCGCTTTTATAAAGTGTATAAAAGCGGAATGTTATCGGTACTATGTAAGGCAATTAAATACTTGTTATGACTTATCAAAAGTATCTTTAAACCAATCGTCTAACATTTTCATTTCATACCCTAATGATTTATTACGGTACTTAAGGCCAATATTCGACATAAAATTCATGTCTTTTAAATCGGCTTGTCCGGCGCTAATTTCAGCATCTTTCATATCAACAATCTGATAAGAAAAGTTAATTTTTGGAAAATAAATTTCCTTAATAATACGAAATTGCTTTATTCCGCCGAAATTAACATCTCCCGCTAAATCAACATTGCTAACATCAATTTTTAAGACTTGTCCTTCGGGTAGCTTTTCAGCCAATTTGACAAAGTGTTTTTCTAAAACATTAAACGTTCGCTCGCGAAAATGTTTACGGTGTTCTTCACCCGAACGAATATCACGATAATCATTAGGATTAGTCCATTTAACCTCACTGGTTGCCGCGAAAGTGGTCGAGACGGTAAACAACATTGCCACAAACGTTAATAAATGAAGTTTAAATTTTTGCATGTGAATTCCTCTTTTAAATCACTAACAAACTATTAGACCGGTAATTGAGCCTTTTAGTTTGATTTTTATTCAATCGACTAAATCCACCATAACAAATAACCGTAACAGTTCGCTATTGATTTTATGTAATTAATTGTCATCAAAACGGCTTGCTGTTTACTTAACCACTGAAGACTAAAGATAACTCATCCTCCGAAGGTAATTTATTACCAACGGTTTTCCTTGTAGCTGAATAATATGCGAGTCCACATAATACTTTCTTAAAAACGCCTTTCATTAAGGGCCGCATCAGAACAACGCCCATTAGCCAACCAAGCGGTCCTGCTTTAACGACAAAATTCATTGATAGTGTAAGCTCACTCGTATTTTCATTAACTGGTGATACTTTCATTATAGCGACGGCTGACTTGAGTGGCATCGAATACTCTGAAAGCACCATGGTAATACTTTTGCCTTCTTGTAAATCTACAATCTCTTCGACCACACTAGAGCCATCATAAAAAAACACAGCGTCGCTTAGCTCCTAGCCCTGAGTACTTTGAATTAATAATGGGAGATGACTCTATTGTCGGAGCAAATTTTTCGATGCCGCCAAAATCATTTATAACTTGCCAAATCTTGTTCGCAGGAACATTAAATTGCAGTGTTTTTTCAACGTTAAGTGCCATAGTACCTTTCTCTTTAATTTACTGGTTTCATCAATACACTGAGCATTTCTATCATTTTTCAGCTTTTCACTATTAAGTTATATTGATTTAGTTGGTCAATATCAGTTCGAGAGTTAAGATATACTCATATATGACATAATAGGACACAATTAATGGGGCGGGGTTCATCTCTAGGCAAACTTGAACGTTTAGATCAGCTGATAGGAAAACTCAAAGCGGGTGATACTTTTACTGCAGGTGCATTGGCCGAAGAACTTGGCGTCAGCTTACGAACTTTAATGCGAGACTTAGACATCCTTAGGACAAAGGGTTTTCCTATTGACTCTGATAGAGGTAGAGGTGGAGGAATAAAACTCTATTCTCGGTGGGGGATCGGACGTCTAACACTGAATTATAGAGAAGTAATTGACTTGCTACTCGCAATGAAAGTATTAGAAAAACTCAATTCTCAGTTATTTTTAACCAGTCTTGAATCAGTTAGGAATAAACTACATGCAAGCTTTCCTGATTCTCAACGGCCAAAGATTAAATTGATTAGAGATAGAATACTCATCGGTGAGCTTGCCCCTAACGTCATTATGCAAGATTATTCCATGGCGGTTAACAATCGACAAAATGACAGTATTCTTGAAAGTTTCTTTGAGCAAAAATGTCTCAATATCGGTTATAGAAAAAAGGACGGTACTATTTCACAGCGCTTAATAGAAATACATTTTCTCTATTTGAGCTGGCCTGCATGGTATTTAGTTTGTTTTGATCATTTACGCAACGAGCCTCGTATGTTTCGTCTTGATAGGATTCAATCGGTCAAAATTATTGATGAGAAGTTTCAAACGAAAAAACTTAATTATTTCGCTCAAGAGTTTGAACAGTTTTCTACTCCTCTGTGAGGGTAATAAATACTTAATTCATCTATAAAGGCGTTAAATATTGAGATCGCTAGTCCCTACTCTTCTGACCTTTTTATTTGCACTAAGAGTAAAGTATCTTAATTGCTTGGCTTCTAATAGCTGGATTGCTTTCATGCCAAAGCTCATAGAGATATATTTTGACCTCGAAACAACAATGATTATTACGGGTTGTAGTGGTTTCCGATAGGGCTAATTATTGGATATTCGGCAAAGAGGTATAATACTAGCTTGCCAATATACGTAACTATAGAATATTAATATCAATGAATCGGGTAAAGTATGATACAAAAGTCTACATACCAATTGAGTGATAGCTTTGCATAAGGTTATATTTCTGCTCTATTCGCTAAAGAGATTATCTAATACGGTCTCTTCGAATGTATAAGGTATTAGGTTTGAGCGTTTATTTAACCTTTATCTAGCAATTTGCTCTAATATTAGACTAATAACATTAACAAGTTTTAGCTTGCATGCGAATACGTTAAAAATATGAGGTAGGACTAATAATGAGTAGTGTCATAAGCCCTCATTTACAAAAGTTTCAAATACAGATATTAAGTTTGGTCCCCTATGCAAATAACGATAGGCTGGAATACCTGGTACAAAAACTCTTGCCTGATGAAAGCCCAGGTCGACAGCTTGCGGTAAAAAATGAAATAAAAAAACTTGCCCAACAGTCAACCAAAGTAATAGATTTACGTTCGCTTTTTACCGACTGTGAAATGGTTACACACAATAAAATCACCCATTATCTTGATTCAGGAGCTAAAGAATTATTCAACTACAAACTCCTTGAATACCAAAACCTTTATACTATAGCGCTATACCATGAAGTATATGAAGACGCGCAGGAAAGAGCTAAAGAAAAAAACCAAACCAATGATCAAGCTACCGACAGCCAAACTAAGGACGAAAGTAAGGACGAAAGTAAGTCCTCAGATTTTAAAGTAGATAAAACCGAGCCTAAGCCATTAGTAAATAAAAATAGAATAATACAAGAAGCACAGCAACTGAACTCCGCCTGTAAAGTATTTATAAACCCGATAATGGGCATGACATCGCAAGGAAAAAAAGAAGTAGGCATTACCGCTAGCATTGAAAAAATGACTAATCTAAAAGTTGTAATTCAAACTCAACATGAATTACAAGACGTGATCGCCAACAAGGTTTATTTATGGCTATATGATCATCACAAAGAAGTAGACTTTGCCGAGGAACTTGAACTTGGTTTTGAGATCATAGATAGTCAAAAATCGTCAATTAATAACAAATTCGATTACCTGTTAAAGTTTTCAAGCCCATTAACAGATACACAAATGCGTGTTTTATTTAGTCATTATTTGAAGCAAAAAAAACTCGCAATTATTGGCCCAACTGAACGCTTTATCACACCGCTATTTGACTCAGTAACCTCTAAAGGTTATGAGCAATTATACCTCAATAAAACTCACGACATCCCATTACTGTGTAATAAAAAAAATAGTACATGGCATGCAAAAATAGCGATGAAAACCTCTGGAAATCATGAATTGTGGAGTTTTTTTAGTGACAATCAACAAAATTTTCATTTACCTGTATTGCTTGGACATAAAGATGTTCAACAAGCACTAAATGAGCAAGCTACTGTTGATAAATATGCATTACTACTAAAGTCTAGTTATAAAGAAACCTTCACATATACTCTTATATGGTACGACGAACTTATTAGTGATAGCAGTGTTAAAGCGATTTTTAATCAGCATTTCAAAAAGTCACTATTTAGAGTAATCAAAATATCGTCGTCATTTATTAACGCTGAAGAAGATGCTTATGTACCTTCAGCACTGCCTTGTCACGTTCATCCCAAAATGGCGGTATTAAATAGAGCAATTCCTAAGGCTGCTGTCGATATGATTAGTAACTGTGATCACATGCTCACAGTGTCAGATATCACCAGCTTATATGAAACTATCTATCAGCCAATAAATGAAGATATTGTAGAGTTAGAGCAGTTATTACCTAAACGTTACCAACTTAGTGCC
>Ga0105356_10004859_pt1 | contig 12925 bp, 10 predicted proteins | sample GOMGulsemesocosm_3_FD_83502 | JGI IMG/M metagenome (GOLD analysis project Ga0105356, IMG submission 83502) | Methane-oxidizing microbial communities from mesocosms in the Gulf of Mexico - GOM9D Gulf of Mexico | ecosystem: Environmental > Aquatic > Marine > Cold seeps | place: Gulf of Mexico...
AAAATATTAAAAAACGAATACTGATTAAATAGCTAATATTTTTCCCTATGCCAACATTTGAAATTAAAGTAAAACACGCCATAAACGTTCAAGGCGAATTTGTGGACAAAGGCCTGTCCGTACAAATAACCACCATGATGTCCAATCCTTTTGATGAAGTTCATAAAATAGACAAAGCCTTTCAGCGAATCCATGGATTGAATTTGAAACCAGAAGGGTATTTGAGTATGGGGTATTTGGAGGTGGAAGTGAAATAGAAAATTATAAATAATGGATATAAATAAAATGGTCTCATTTCAAATGTATAGTCCAAAAATATGGCTATAGGTTAAAATTGAGGTTCTGTCGCATCTGTTAAAGATAAATATAAAAGTTTAGAATAATTCTCCTAAATAATCAGAATGTAAATCTAAAGGACAGAACCGCAATCACGAGGGATCAGTTAAGTTTATATAAAAGACGCCTTCATGATTCATAAAAGTGCCATCTTTTCTGTTTAAGTCCAGTCTTTCTCCTTCAAAATTTGTTGCAGGTAGTCCCAATTCCTTGTAAATACATACGGTAGCAGCGAAGTCCCATATACTCCCACCACCGCTTTCTTTTTTCGGAAACTTTAGCATACAAGCAGGTCCATTTTCTAACACATGGATTGCGTTCAATACTGAGCCTGACCCAGCAATTTCTTTTACTCCAGTCAAACTCAATTCCTCTACTGTTTCATTAAGTAATCTTTCTATTTCAGATGAAAGGGGGGTGTCCTTCAGTCTTCGATCTGTTACATAAGTTAAATGGTCATTTGTATGCTTAATTTTCCAAGGGATACTATTTTTAAATACCCCATTTCCTTTTATTGCATAATACAATGAATCTGTGCTAGGATCAAACACAACTCCAATGTATGGTGTGCCGTCTTTTGCTACTAAAGCAATCGATACAGAAAAGCCCGGTTTTTTATTAATAAAAGCAAGTGTTCCATCCATAGGGTCAATACACCAAAAAAAATCTTTTTTGAATCTACTATCATCATCTTCGGTTTCTTCTGATAAAAGTGCTAGATCATATTGGTCACAAGTAGGAAGTAGATGAGAAAGAATTGCTTTTTCACATTCAATATCTACTACAGTTACTACTTGGGAGGCATAGCTTGTCCCTTCATTCTTTTTACGCACTATAACATCATCATTCATATACTTCTGAATGATTTTCCCTGCTGAAAGGGCAGCCTTGATTGCTATATTGCTAAGTTGTAACAGATCCATATTTAAAGACTTTTTATCACTTCGGCTGTAATACGTTCACTATAACTATTAATCTTCCAGTGGTCGGGACTCCAACCTTTTAAAAAGCGGTGAAAGTCAGCCCAGGCTACTCGATATAAAGATCGCCATTCTTTTTCCAATGCTTCATTTCTTTCCTTCAATGCACTTTGTAAATGCTCAAAATATGTATCCAAGATTTGAGCTTCTAAACGATCACAATCTTTTTCGTTTAGACAACTTCCAATAAAATAAGCCACATCTTTCATTCCGCAACCACCACCTACATACTGAAAATCTACTCCAGCAACCTGTCCATCTTTAGAAAAACAGAAGTTTGCCAGTTTCGCATCTCCATGTACGAACGTTTTATATTTACACGCATTGAGTTTTTTATCAATGGTAGCAGCTGCTTTTTTTAACTTTTGGTCATCCAACACTTCTAATTCCTGTGGTCTAGTTGCTAAATGCCAATAGGTTCCCACTTCCCAAAGTCCGTTTGGATCTTTTCCAAGGAAATTTGCGTGAAATTGAGCTAACCATCTCAAACACTCCTCAATTCCTTCCCAATTTATAGCTGTTTTACGTAGGGAGAAGCCAGCTTTATCCAAATCTTCTAACACTATTAGCACCTCATCATTTTGTGTCTCAACAGCTAAACATTGCGGGATGCGGGCAGTACTATTTTTACTGTATTTATTGTACCAGGTGGCTTCTACTTTGTACGAATTAACCTTTCTTTGATGACCAATATCTGTGTTCCATCCACGAGGATGATTGCTCTGTAAAGGCAACTGAACGTGTTTTACGATTACACTTTTTACAGAAGCATTCTCCAATCCAACTCGTATTATTTTTCCATATCCACTCCACAATTCCTGGATTATTTCTTTTTCAAATAAAGAAGAAGCTCCTGTTTTCTGCAGAATGATCGATTTAAAATATTCATTCATAAAGCACCAAATATAGTTGTATTACCTTAATAATTTCTTATTAAACCAAAATTTAGTATTGTTTAAGATTTATATATTTTAATCTTCAATTTAAATGATTTAGTAAAGCTATCATATTCTTAGTACCTCTGCTTTCCTCATCCCAAAAGGTGATATAAGAAATTTTTGAATTGATTAAATTAGTTACTGTTGTATGCGAAGAAGTGGTTTTAGATAATAAAAATGAAGCTAAAACTAATGAAACTAAATAATATTGAAATTAGATCTGGGGATATTGGGGGAACATTGCTTTCAACTGCTTTTTATATTAGTTTAAATGATGTAATATTTACTGTTGTTATTGCCTTTATTGGAGCAGTTGTTAGTTTTTTTGTTTCTTATATTTTAAGGAAGTTTTTTTCGGATAAATAATAAAATCACCAATTAGGTGCTTTTATTAGATGATTAGCATAATATGGCCTGGTTTTTAACTCAGTTCTTCTTAAGTTAGTAATCTATTATGTTCTAAACTAGTTTTTTACAAAAAAATAAACTTAAAAGATTTAAATGTCTGAAAAATAACCTAAATATTTTCTCATTAAAGGCGGGTAAATAGTGAAAGATGCTACAGATGCTAATTGCTTCAATTTAAGTTAAAAAAGACAATCTCTTATTAAGCCGAGCGCACGAGTTATATGTCCTTCAACAGTCTTAATTGAAATATTTAATTTTTCCGCAACAAGTACATGTTTTAAGCCAGAAATTTTACTTTCATAAAAAACTTCTCTGCATCTTTTAGGCAGTTTTTGTATACATATTTCAAGTTTATTTAAATGTTCATTCTGTTCACTTGAGTCTACTTCAATAGCTCTCATTAAAGCCGTGTCATAATATGAAGAAAGCATTTTATTTTTCTTTTTTAAACTACGATATTGATTCATAAGCATATAGTAGGACGATTTATATAAATAACCCTTTATTGATGTTTTTATGTTAAGCCTAGATCGTTTAATCCAAAACTTTACAAACATATCCTGTACTACATCTTCTACAATCTCTCTATCTTGACAATAGCCTAGTAAATACACACATAATTCTTCATAGTATCCCGTATAAATTTGTTCAAAAACCTTTTGGTTTCCTTCTTTTAATGCTAATACTATTAAATTTAGGTCTTCTTTCTTAGACATTGAGAATTTAAATTATAAAATTATTTACAAAAATGAATAAAATAAAATTATTTCGAGGGTATTTTGTTTTTTTTGTGTCTATTAAGTAAATATTGATTAAAAAATGGATAAGAAGAAAGCAAATAAATTAATAACTAAGTTAATAGAAAATAGGATATCAGAGAAAGAATCTGAACTATTGATTAATTGGTTGAAAGAAGGGAATAATTTAAAATATTTTGACCAACTTATTGAAGTAAATCATTTAGTAAACTTAACACAGAAATTTGAGACTAAAAATTCTTTTAAAAATGTTCTTAATAAAGTAACTATAAAATCTAGAAACACATACCAGCAATTTTTTAAGTATGCTGCAATTTTTGTGATTCTTTTGACTACAGGATATTACTTGATAAATAATCAATTACCAAGAAAGACTGAAATAGAAATAAGTAATAATATCAATATTGGTACTGATAAAGCAGTACTTACCCTTGAAGATGGAACTAATGTGGAATTGGAAAAGGGAAAAGAATTTAAAACCGAAAAAATAAGCTCAGATGGTAAAAAAATTACTTACCAAACAAAAAATGGAGCAAATGTAGAAAAGATAACCTATAACTATTTGACGATTCCAAGGGGAGGTGAGTTTTTTATGGTGTTAGCAGATGAAACTAAAGTTTGGCTAAATTCAGAATCTCAATTAAAATATCCAGTTACTTTTATAAAAGGGCAGACTCGAGAGGTGGAACTCATTTATGGAGAAGCATATTTTGAGGTGTCACCAAGTACAGAGCATAGTGGTTCAAAATTTAAAGTGAATCATAAAATGCAAGTGGTTGAAGTTCTAGGAACTGAATTTAATATTAAAGCATATAAAGAAGAAACTGAAATTTATACAACATTGGTTGAGGGTAAAGTTAATGTTGGAATTAATGCTGTATCTAGAAAATTGAACCCAGGGCAACAATCAAAATTTAGTTTAGATGATGAGAAAATAGAAATTATAGAGGTAGATGTTCTTTCTGAAACATCATGGAAAAATGGAATGTTTAATTTCAAAAGACAAAGGCTTAAGGAAATTGAGAAAGTGTTATCTAGGTGGTATGATGTTGAAATAGTTTTTGAAAATGAATCACTCGGTAATGTTTACTTTACAGGAGCTTTATCAAAAAATCAGAAAATAGAAAAAATTTTAAAACTATTTAAAAACACAAATTTTATAAATGATTTTGAAATAACCCAGAAAAAAATAATAATAAAATAAAGAAAGGGAAAGAAGGCTGTACCTCCAAAGTAAAACGCTTCAATTCCCTCCTTGATATATTAATTAAAACAAAGTTTAACCAACACGCAAATTTATGAAAATTAAATTATTTAATGGCCTTTCCTATATAAGGAATGTAATCCTAGTTAATATTATGAGAATTTTAGTCATGTTGTTTTGTACTACTGTTTTTAGTTTCACACCTGAAAATGGATTTTCCCAAAACACTAAAATTTTGATTGATGCCGACGTCAGTCTTACAGTTGATGAAGTTTTTGATATCATTAAAAAACAATCTAAATATACATTTGTTTTTCAAGCTGATTTATTCCAGAACTCATCGAAAGTAAATTTAAAAAAAGGGAAAATTAAGATTTCCAAATTATTGAAAAAAAGCTTAAATCCTGATCAATTTGTATTTGAGTTTACTGGAGAGAATACAATAATCTTGATGAAAAAAGATGTAGGAAAAAAACCAAGTTTAGAAGAACTAATACAAGAAAGAGAAATTAAAGGAGTAGTTGCAGACAAATATGGTAACCCATTACCTGGTGTGACAATTGTTGTGAAAGGGACTAATCGTGGTGTGGCATCTGATATAGATGGAAAATTTTCAATACTAGTTGAAGACCGTGAGAATAATGTGCTAGTATTTTCTTTTGTTGGAATGATAACTAAAGAGGTTAAGGTAACTAAACAGAATGAGTACAATATTGTTTTGGAGGACGATGCTAAATCATTAGCTGAAGTGGTGCTTACTGGATATCAAACACTTTCAAGAGAAAGAGTTACCGGTTCCTTTTCCGTAATTTCCAGTGAAGAAATTGATTCAAGAATATCAACAAATATAGTTGATAGGTTAGAAGGGTTGACTCCAGGATTAAGTTTAGATAAAGATAATAATATAATGATTAGGGGGGTAAGTACTATGTATGGAAATTCTACGCCTTTAATAGTTATTGATGGGTTTCCTATAGACGGAGGTATTAGTACCATTAACCCTGAAGATATACAGAGTTTAACGGTTTTAAAAGATGCAGCTGCTGCATCTGTCTGGGGTACTAGAGCAGCAAATGGAGTAATTGTTATTACTACTAAGCAAGGGAGAATGGGTAAAGGCATAGAAGTTAATGCTTCCTATTACAAGACCATTGTAATGAAACCATCCTATACTGACCTACAGATGATGAATACTAGTGATAGGATAGATATGGAATTAGATTTTTTTGATAATTATGATACCGCATGGGGAGATTATTATTTAGGTTTAGAAAACAATAGGTATAATGCTTTACACGAACTAAATAAAAGACTTCATAGTAGTGTTGTTCCAAATGATCTTAGGATAACCGAAACAGAATATCAGAATCAAATAAATGGATTAAGGAAGGTTAACGGTTTTCAACAATATGAAGATAATCTATTGAGAAATGCAATTAAAGATCAGGTGAATGTTTCAATAAGCTCAAATTCTGATAATAATTCATTTGTAGGATCATTCGGTTACAATAGCGATAATTCTACATCTGTAGGAGATGAAAGTACTAGAATGGTTGTTAACCTAAGTAATAGGTTAAAGTTGAGTGAGAGAGTTGATTTTAATGTAGCAGCCAATATTGTTTATTCAGAACAAGAAAATAATGGTCTTGGAACAGCATTTTTCAGTCAATATCAAGGTTTGGCTCCATACGAAAAGATACTAGATGATAATGGAGAGAGGGTTCAAACTTATTATAGTAACTTTTTATTTAGAGATGCTCATGAGGAAATGGGATTAGATTATGGTTATAATCCTATAGATGAGGTAGAAGCCAATGACAATACCACAACGGGATTGTCAACAAGAGCACAAGTTGGTTTGGGAGTAAAAATAACAGATGATATTAAATTTTCTTCAAAATATCAGTATGAAAGAAACTATAGGAATACTGAGAATCATATGTCAATCGAAAATCCTAAATGGAGAAATATAGTAAATGATTATTATGTAGATGGGGAATATACAATGCCATATGGTGGAAAATTTGATAGATATGGTAATGAAACGAACTCATGGACATTGAGAAATCAAATAGATTTTAGCAAAAATTTTGAAGGTGAAAAACATAAAATAACAGCAATTGTCGGAAATGAGGTTCGTAGCTTTTCGTATAAATCAAATAGCTCTCAAATAATGGGATTTGATCCCCAACTTGCTTCAGGCTTGGCATATGATATTTATGGATTCCAAAATTATGAACACCGAAATCGAGCTGGATCTTATACATTCTATTATCAAGCAGCTTTCCCTGATGTTAATGTAACAGATAATAGAGATGTTTCATATTATACCAATCTTTCTTATCTCTTTCTTAATAAGTATAATTTTTCGGGTAGTTACCGATTAGATCAAGCGAATATTTATGGCTTCGATAAAAGTGCTAAAAACAACGCCTTATGGTCAACGGGGTTAAGTTGGAATTTAAATAAGGAGTCATTTATGGACAAAGATTGGATTGACCGACTAATTGTACGTGGAACTTATGGAGTTAACGGTAATAGACCTAACACTAGTATTACTGCATATCTTACAGGGGTTGTGAACGGACCTGATTTCTTTTTCGGTCCTGCTGATAAAAAACATATAAACTTAACGAACCCTGAAAATGCAGAATTAAGAAGTGAAAAGGTTTATACGACTAATTTTGGAGTAGACTATAGTTTATTTGGTGGTAAATTTAGAGGGGTTTTAGAGTATTAAAATAAACTCTCAAAAGATCTTATTGGACCAAAATCAATAAATCCTACTAATGGTTGGGAAGCGTCTATGATAAATTATGCAGAGATGAGAAATAGAGGTGTTGAGCTTGGACTTAATGTTATGCCAATTAAGACGGAAGACTTTGTGTGGGATATCGGTCTCAACTTCTCTTATAACCAAAATAAAATTACCGATGTACGTGTTGAAGCTGCAATGAGTGTTAATTTGGAGAAACCTGTTAGCGGTGAATTTGATTCGCGTGCTGGCTTACCTGTAAAAGGACATCCTATTGGCCGAATATTTGCTTATCGTTGGGGAGGTTTAGATGAAGAGGGATTACCACAGGTTATTAATGGTGATGGTGAAACAGTTTCATATAAAGATGTGGTTTGGTCTGATGATCTGATGGAATATCAGGGGACCTCTGTCGCTCCTTATTATGGATCATTATCTAATAATTTTAAATATAAGAACTTTAATTTGGGGATAAACTTTACCTACAAGCTAGGACATAAAATGAGATCTCCAGTTTCATCAGGTCTTTACGATGCTACAATTAATTATTCTCCAATTCATGAGTCATATGCAAATTATTGGAAACAACCGGGAGATGAGTTATTAACAGATGTTCCTGCAATGCGATCTTATGACCTGTTTGAGATGTGGTATTATCAAACTTACTATGCCAATGCTGATATTAATGTATTGGATGCATCTCAAATAAGATTGAGAGACGTGAATTTAGATTATGAAATTCCAAAATCACTTTTGAATTCAATTGGAATACAATCTGCTACTCTAAGGTTTCAAGCAAAAAATCTTTGGTATTGGGCAGCAAATGATCTGAATCTAGATCCGGAAGCGCACGACACAACAGATGGATATTGGGGGAACACAAGTTCTGTAAGGTTTCCACTTCCTAAAACATTTATTTTAGGATTAAAAGTTAATTTTTAAAGATGAGAGATATGAAAAAAATTATATATATAATAATATGCGTATTGGTTTTGAATTCTTGTGATGATTTCCTTGATGTTAAGCCAACAGGGGTTGTGATACCTGAAAGTGTTGAACACTTTGATCAAATGCTATCTGGAGTGAACTATTTTTTCGAATCTGTTGTTTTGTATATGGATCCGGATGTTTATACAAACGTGATTTCATTAGCCTACCAATGGTCTGATCAGGCTTTTAGAAGTGATGAAAAGGATTTGGCTTATAATAAATTATTTGAGAACATTTATATCGCCAATTATGTATTGGAGAATGTCGATAGTGCTCCCATAGATGGTAAAGAAAGTTTTAGAGAGTATGTTAAAGGATGTGCTTATGCCGAGAGGGCTGCTAACTATTTTATATTAGTTAATACTTATTCACCTCATTATAATACTACTACGGCGTCTACCGATATTACTGTTCCTTTGGTATTAAAGCCAGACTTAACTCAAGATCAGGCTAATGCTACTGTAGAGGATATATATGTTCAGATTCTAAAAGATTTAGATGAAGCAAACAAATTATTAAACAGCAATGAAATTCCTTACGATTCAACAAGAGGATCTGAATTGGGAATAAATGGTTTATATGCTAAAATCTACCTTTATATGGGCGATTTTGCAAAAGCTAAAGAATATGCTGATAAATGCTTGAATGCTTATGACTTTCTTTATGACTTTAATACAACTGACGAAGAAAGTCCAGTACCCGTTCATTATTATGAAAATGAAGAAAATATATGGGCAAGAACATTTCGTCAACGACAAAGTTATTTCGACTTGAATTATTCTGCAGAACTGGCTGGAATTTATGATGTAGTTAATGATTTAAGGTTTGTTAAATATCATAAAGCAAGTGTTGTATTACCTGAAGGTGTTTTTGAGTACGAGCAAAACCTTGCTTATGACCCAACATTACTTGTAAGTGTTCCTGACATTCTTTTGGTAAGAGCTGAATGTTTTGCTCATGAGAATAATTTGAATGCAGCCATGGCCGATTTAGATTACTTGCGCATAAACAGGATTAAAACTGAAGGGTATTTAGCATATAGTGCCCCAGAAAACATGCCGTCAACTAAAGAAGAAGCATTGGGATTAATTAGAATTGAAAGGAGAAGAGAACTACCTTTTTCAGGTCAAAACTTATTCGATCTAAAACGTTATCAAGCTCAAGGCAGAAATGTTGATACCTTTATAAGAGATATTGGAGGAATTGAATATTCATTAGAACCTGGTAGTAGTAAGTATTATGTTGGTATTGCTGAATCCATTTTAGTGACTAGTAATAATATGGTTTCAAACAAGTAGATTTATCAGCTTAACTATGAAATATATAAATCAAGCAGGAGGCTATATCTCTCCTGCTTGAATAATGAATTGATTATAATAATCGTAATTGTATTAAACTAATAAAATAGTCTTTCACTAAACTTTGTTTTCATTGTTTATATTTTTTGGATTAGTCTATAAAAGTGAGAGATTATAAAGGTTATCATAGACGATAACCCTTTTTAAAAATCATAAAAATGAAAAAAACATATCTAATTATTATCGCAATACTTGCTATGGTTGCTTGTGAAAAAGAAAAAAGTAAGGATTATTTAATTTTTTCAGGTACCATTAAAAACCTAGAGATAGAAAATATTGATTTACTTAATGTAGGCAACTCATTTAAAAAAACAATAAAGGTAAATGCGGATGGGATGTTTTCAGATACTCTAAAAATAGAATCTGGTTATTATTCTTTAGCAATAGATAAAAAAAACATTGAGCTTTATTTAAATAAGATAGAAGACTTACAGATTGTTTATAATTTAAGAGACACTTTAAGCCCAATAAATTTTGTTGGAAAATTTGAAAACGAAAATAATTACTTGCTTAAAAAGTTTCAATTTTTAAAAAACAATTATGGTGATAACAATGAATTATATACTTTGGAAGAAAAAGAGTTTTTAAAAAAAATTAACTTGAAAGAAAGTCATTTAAAAGAACTAGCTAACACCTCTTATTTAGATGGTTCATTCTTAAATCAAGAATTGCGAAACTTACATTATAAAACAATAATTTATTTAGATAATTATGAATCTTTTCATAGATATTTTGCTAAAAATAAAGATTTTGTGGTGTCTGATTCTTTTCCGCTAAATAATACTCCAAGTGACCTAAATAATATTGATGATTTTAACAACTCTCTAGATTATAGAAAAATAATACAAACCTATTATCATAAAAAAGTGACAGAGCAACCTAATGTTAATGATGATGTTTATAATATAGTATATATGGATTTAGTAAATGAAGGTGCCACAAATCCAATTATTAAAAATCAATTATTGTTTGATAATACTAAATATGGTATAACTTTTACAACCGAAACAGAAACTTTTTATAAAAAATTTATGGCTTCTTCTACTAACGAGAAACATAAAGTAGAAATAACAAAAACATATAATATCTTACAAAAAACAGCTAAAGGCAAAAACTCTCCTAAATTTATAAATTATGAGAATTATAATGGAGAAAAAACCTCTTTAGACGATTTAAAAGGAAAGTATGTTTATGTTGATGTTTGGGCAACATGGTGCGGTCCTTGTAAAAAAGAAATTCCATTTTTAAAGGAATTAGAGAAACAATACCATGATAAAAATATTGCTTTTGTAAGCATTTCTATAGATAAAGCAAAGGATATAGATAAATGGAAAAAAATGGTTAAAGATAAAGAAATGACAGGTGTTCAGTTATTTGCAGATAACGATTGGAAATCTGATTTTGTAAAAGACTATAATATCGTAGGAATCCCTCGATTTATTTTAATAGATCCGAACAGTAAAATTGTTTCGGCAAGTGCACTTAGACCATCTAATCCTGATACAAGAGCTTATTTAGATGAATTATTAAAATAATTATGGGATAGTTTTTGTTTGAGTTAATGATTAAAAAGGGAAGTGGACTGTTTTGGCTGCTTATAATAAATGCAACTCTAAAGGATTTGATGTTCTGTCAATTTCAATTGACAGTAAAGAAGATGCCTGGAAAAAAAAACGAATAAAGACGATGGAATACCTTGGACTCATTTATCAGATTTAAAAGGAAGGAACAATAAAGTAGCGATACTTTATGGAATTGAGGCGTACCTACTACATTATTAATTGACCTTGAAGGTATAATTGTTGCTAGAAATTTGAGAGGTGAAGAGTTACATAATAAATTAGCTGAAATATTTAAATAATCTTTCGTTTTGTTCTATTTTATTGATAGTTTGGATTAATTAATAAAGTGAAAGATTTAAAGGGTTGTTAAAAATAACAACCCTTTTTTTTGGTGCGAAGAATAATTTCTTTACGTAGATGAGACAAAACAAAATTAGATTGTTTTGTAATTTAAACAATTAAAAAAATAATAAAAAAGAGTATAGTCTACAATTGTCAATTCATATTATTTTATATTTTCAAGCTGTGAATTATTAATGTTTTATAGAAGTGTGCTAAATAAAAGTGATCTGAAGAATATATTCGAGAAGTATTATAAGTCACTTGTGATGTATGCAAATCGTTTTTTACCTTTAAAGTCTGAATGTGAAGATTTAATTCAGGACATTTTTGTGACCCTTTGGAAAAAAAATATCATTCCCAGACGAAATTTCAACAAAAATTTATCTGTACAAAGCTGTACGTAATAAATGTTATAATAGAATAAAGCACTCTAAAGTCAAGGAGCAATATTCAGTAAAAAAACCTACAAGCTTTAGATGGTGATAATCTATTTTTAAAACATATTTTAGAAGAAGAAATAGTTCGCCAATTACACAAGGCCATAGAAGTACTCCCTTAACGAAAAAAAAGAAATTATAAAGTTGACTCTCAAGGAGTTAAAAACAATGAAATAGCGGAAAATCTTGGTGTAAAACTTCAAACGGTAAAAACTTTAAAGTCTCAATCCTACAAAATTTTAAGAGATCAATTTAAAGAGTATGACACTATCTTATTCTTCTTGATGGTATAATTAACACCTTATTCTAGACTCATTTCATTGAATTTTTCATTTTTAGTAAAAAATATAGAGTTTTGAGTCGTACTTTTTAGGTTTTCAATTGTTCTATATATAAATGCAGTAATTAAATGAAAGATATATTTAGAATATCGAAACTCATTATTAAAAAGAAATTAAAGGTTATAAACGCTTCAGAAAAGGTTCGTTTACAGAGATTTCTATTTGATCTATTCATAAGAATAACAATATTCTTGTGAAAGAAAGAGCTATGGATTTAACAACTTTCTTGTTCCGAATACTAGTAATCAAAAACAAAATAAAAGCCCCAAGGAGAGAAATCCAGGGGCTTGTGTTTTAATAGTTGGTCAAGCAACTAATAACTAAAAACTAGCAACTAAAAACTTATTTCCTCTTCTGTCCTCTCGTCTTAGGTTTCTTATATTTTTTAGCTAATTCTCGTCTGTAAGAGCCACCTTGATTTGTTTTACTATTCTTTTCACTTTTCTCGTGGAAAGCCGGGCCACTAGGAATTTCTGTTTTACGTTTTTTACCATGAATTTCAGGAATTATGTCGTC
>Ga0105356_10004860_pt1 | contig 12921 bp, 5 predicted proteins | sample GOMGulsemesocosm_3_FD_83502 | JGI IMG/M metagenome (GOLD analysis project Ga0105356, IMG submission 83502) | Methane-oxidizing microbial communities from mesocosms in the Gulf of Mexico - GOM9D Gulf of Mexico | ecosystem: Environmental > Aquatic > Marine > Cold seeps | place: Gulf of Mexico...
ACCTTAAATGCCTTTGTTAACGCAGGTTATTCTGGGAATAATGACAAATTTGACTTCCTTAAAAAGGATCAGAAATGGTTTGGATCTTCTTTGTTTGGTGTCAGTATGAATATCCCAATTTTCAGTTCACTCGGAAGAAGTGCCGCCACACAACGCGCAAAAATAAATCTCGAAAAGTCAAAGGAGGATCTCACTGAAACCGAACAAAAATTAAAACTTCAAATGGCTTCGGCTAAAAGTGATTATCAGTTTGCTATAGAAGATTATGAAAACAAAAAACAAAACCTAGGCCTTGCTGAGCGTATAGAATACAAGAATCAAACGAAGTTTTTTGAGGGTATCGCTTCCAGTTTCGAATTGAGACAAGCACAAGTACAATTATACACCTCTCAACAGGAATATTTACAAGCCATGCTCGATGTGGTTAACAAAAAAGCCGCATTGGAAACTGTCCTAAATATAATTGATTAGGTTAAAAATTAAAGACTTCAAATTGAAGGGATTGGCAGAATGATTAATGCTTTAGGAAAAGCACATTAAACTTAAAAACTCATAAACTCAACAAAACAATGAAAAACATATATTCACTATTACTCGTAACTTTAATTTTGTCCTCATGTGGTGGCGAAAAGAAAAAATCTATCGAAGAGATCATTGAAGGCGGTAACTTAACAACAATTCGTGCAAAACGAAGTGAAGTGGTTGCATCTCAACAAGCAATTGTTGCACAATTAAGCCTTTTAGATGCAAAAATAGCCACATTAGATACTGTGAAAAAAATTCCACTCATCACAACCTTTAAGGCTAAAGAAGAACTTTTCAACCATTATTTAGAACTTCAAGGAAATGTAAACACCAAAAACTTACTTGTTATTTTCCCAGAGTTTTCAGGAACTCTCACTAAGGTATACGTTAAAGAAGGTCAAAAAGTACAAAAAGGGCAGCTATTAGCTACCATTGATGATGGTGGTTTAAATCAACAAGTTGCGCAATTGCAAATCCAGGCTGGTTTGGCAAAAACAACATTCGAGCGTCAAGAACGCTTATGGAATCAAAAAATTGGTAGCGAAATTCAATATTTACAAACAAAAGCAAATTACGAAGCTCAGCTAAAAGCGGTAAACCAACTTCAAAGTCAGCTAGAAAAAACAGCTGTTAAGGCTCCTTTTTCAGGGATTATTGACGACGTTATAACAGAGCAGGGAAGTGTTGTAGCTGCTGGTCAATCACAATTAATGCGTATTGTCAACCTTAACAATATGTATATCGAAACAGATGTTCCTGAGAGCTATCTTGGCAATGTAACTAAAAACAAGAACGTGCAGGTTGAATTTCCGGTCTTAGGAAAAACTATGAACGCCAAAATTCGTCAGGCAGGGCATTTTATCAATCCAGCTAACAGAACATTTAAGGTTGAAATTGCAATTCCGAATAAAGACAATACCATAAAGCCAAACTTAACAGCTAAGCTCAAAATTAACGATTATACTAGTGAAAAGGCGCTGCTCATTCCACAAAGTATCATCTCTGAAAATGAAAAAGGAGAACAGTACATCTACATCATTAAAGGAAAAAACGGCAACGATGAAGCAACAGCAGAACGTGTAATTATTCAAACGGGAAAAACCCAAGGCAACGTTATCGAAGTCTTGGAAGGTGTTGTTGATGGTACAGAGATTATCCAGGAAGGAGCTCGTAGTGTTAAAACTGGCCAAACCGTAAAAGTAATAAACCAATAAACTGAAACTATGACTAATAATAAAAGGAAAATAGACAAAGAATTTGGTTTATCATCATGGGCAATAACGAATAAAACCACTATTTATGTCATGATGATACTGATACTGTTTTTAGGTATATCAGCCTATTTCAGTATGGCTCGTGAGAGTTTCCCAGAAATTAAAGAAACAAAAATATACATTAGCTCTTTGTTTCCTGGCAATACTGCCGAGGACATTGAAAAACTCATTACAGACCCCTTAGAAGACAAACTAAAAACGGTTAGTAATGTGGTTGAAATCACCTCAACTTCACAGGAGGATTACTCCATGGTTATTGTTGAGTTTGATGAAAACATCACGGTTGATCAGGCCAAACAAAAAGTAAAAGATGAAATTGACTCGGAAACTTCTAGTGAAGACTGGCCCACCTTTAACGGTGCAAAAGTAGAACCTAATGCCTTTGAGTTGAGTATGTCTGAGGAGATGCCAATTTTAAACATCAATATCTCTGGTGATTACCCTGTAGAGAAACTCAAAGAATTTGGAGAATACTTAGAAGATGAAATTGAAGACCTCTCTGAGATTAAGCAAGTAGATATTAGAGGCGCACAAGAAAAAGAAGTAGAAATTGCTGTAGACATCTACAAAATGATGGCTGCTAAAGTCAGTTTTAATGATATTATTGGCGCCATTAACAATGGAAATGTCACCATGTCTGCTGGTAATTTTATTACGAGTGGTCAGCGACGAACGATTAGGATTTTAGGAGAAATTGAAGACCCTAAAGAATTAGAAAATTTCGTTATCAAATCTGAAAATGGGAATCCCATATATTTAAAAAATGTAGCCAGCGTGAGTTTTAAAGCAAAGGACATTACTACCTATGCCAGAGAATTCGGGGATCGTGTCGTGATGTTAGATGTAAAAAAGCGCGCCGGTGAAAACATGGTTGTCGCTGCTGAGCAAATTCAAGTCATAGTTAATGATGCTATAGCCAATGTATTTCCAACAAATTTAAAGGTAACAATTGCCAACGATCAATCTTCAAAAACCATAGGACAAGTCGATGACCTTGTAAATAATATTTTATTTGGTATCATACTAGTGGTCACCGTTTTGATGTTTTTCTTAGGATTCAAAAATGCACTGTTTGTCGGTTTTGCTATTCCAATGTCCATGTTTATGTCACTCATGATATTAAACATGTTAGGTTATACTATGAATACCATGATTCTCTTTGGACTCATTATGGGATTAGGTATGTTAGTAGATAATGGTATTGTGGTCGTAGAGAATGTGTATCGTCTCATGGACGAGGAAGGAATGACTAGAGTTGAAGCTGCTAAAAAAGGGATTAGTGAAATCGCTTTCCCTATAATTATATCAACAGCAACGACGGTTGCTGCATTTATCCCACTAGGATTATGGCCAGGCGTTATGGGACAGTTTATGGTTTACTTTCCAATCACCCTATCTGTAGTTTTGGGATCTTCACTTTTTGTAGCCATATTTTTCAATTCAGTTATGGTCTCTCAATTTATGACTACCGAAGATAAGGATATGCCCTTAAAAAAAATCGCTATTATATCTTCAATTGTCGCAATAATTGGTGCTTTAATTTTATTAGTTGGCGGCGAATATAGAGCCATTGGTAGTGTGATGATCTTTACAGCAATCATGCTTTGGGTATATAGATTATTCTTGAGAAAATGGGCCAACGGATTTCAAAATAAGATTTTACCACGATGGGAACGCTTTTATGAAAGATTATTAAGAGCCGCCTTAAAAGGATGGAAGCCTTTTGCAATTAGCATTGGTACTGTTATTCTCTTATTTATTGCATTTGGTGGATTTGGAGCATCGGTTGCTAGCCAGCGAACTAAAGTAGAGTTCTTTCCAGATAACAAGCCCAATCAAATTGTGGTTTATATAGAATACCCACAAGGTACAGATATTGAAAAAACGAATCTGATCACCAATGAAATTGAGAAAAAAGTCTATGAAGTTCTCAACCAAGATACTTATGTAGATAACGGCTATAACTTTTTAGTAGAAAGCGCCGTGTCTCAAGTCGGTGAAGGCGCTGGAAACCCTAACACAGATGGTGGTTCTTCGGCTGAGATGCCGCATAAAGGTAAAATTACTGCCTCAATGCGCGAATATAAATACAGACGTGGTGAAGACAGTGAATTACTGCGTCAAAAAGTACAAAAGGCTTTAGTGGGGATTTATCCTGGAGTTTTAATTTCTGTCGAAAAAGATGTTAATGGTCCGCCTGCAGGCTCGCCAATTAATATTGAAATTGAAGGCGATGATTATTCAGAATTAATCCTTGCAGCCGAAAAAATGCGTGATTTTATTAATTCTAAAAATATACCTGGAATTGATGAGCTCAAAATTGATGTCAATAAGGATAAACCAGCAATGCAAGTTGTTGTAGACAGAGAGAAGGCTGGAGAACTAGGAATTAACGCATCTCAAGTTGGGCAACAGCTTCGTAGTTCAATTTTCGGAAGTAAAGCCGGAGTCTATAAAGAAGCTGGAGAAGACTATGATATTTATGTACGCTTTAATAAAGAGAACAGATATAATACCTCTGCCCTTTTTAATCAAAAGATAACCTTTAGAGATCCCGCTTCTGGAAAAATTAAGGAAATCCCTGTTTCGTCAGTCGCTAATCAATCTAACAGCTCAGGGTTTAGTGCCATTAAGCACAAAGACCAAAAGCGCGTTGTAACGGTTTATTCGGCATTAGCTCCTGGATTTACCGATGCAGGTGCCATTGTCACGCAGGTTCAAAATGAAATGAAAAATTTCAATGACATCCCAAAAGACATCAAAATCGATTATACAGGTCAAATTGAAGAACAAAATAAACAGATGGTCTTTTTAATGGGTGCGTTTTTCACCGGACTTGGCCTCATCTTTTTAATTTTGATATTCCAGTTTAACTCTGTATCAAAACCAGCAATCATCATGCTAGCTATATTTTTAAGTTTGATTGGTGTATTTGGAGGGATTGTAATAACAGGGAGTTCATTTGTTATCATGATGACCATGATGGGAATTATTTCATTAGCCGGTATTGTCGTGAATAATGGAGTGGTACTTCTTGATTATACACAACTGCTTATCGACAGAAAAAAAGTCGAGAAAGGATTAGATGAAGACACTTTCTTAGCAACAGAAAGCCTTTTTGAAAGTATTGTAACAGCTGGAAAAGCGCGTTTACGCCCTGTTCTATTAACAGCCATCACGACCATTCTCGGGTTAATTCCATTAGCTATTGGATTGAACATTAACTTCTTTACATTGTTTAGTGAGTTTAATGCTAATATCTATTTTGGAGGAGACAATGTAATATTCTGGGGACCACTAGCATGGACTGTAATTTATGGATTATTAATTGCTACATTCCTAACATTAATCGTAGTGCCAGTTTTATTCTTCCTATCCATGAAATTTAAAATGTGGTTACGACGCAGAACAACGGCAACAAAAATAATAAATGGTAATGTGATACCTATTAAAACTGAAGAAGTAGTACCCTTAGAATCTTAAACTAAAAAACCCGAAGCATTATTTGCTTCGGGTTTTTTTTTATCAAAAAGAATATTTAGAACTTATAGGTAATCCCTCCGTTTATCACGGTACCGTTAAATCCAAATTGATTCACTTCCCAAGGATATTTAAAACGTCCTCCAAGATCTGTTACAAAGTCTCCTTTGGTATCAATAACATCAGGATAAACATCTAACAAATTACTTGCTGAAGCATGTATAGAAAATTTTCCTGAAAACTTGTAGTTAATAATTAAATCTGTAATTATTTTTCCAGAAAATGTTTGGTCTTTTGACGCGTCACTCCCATGTTGCCAAGTTACCTCACCAAAATAAGTATTGTTTAAGGCAAGATTTAATTTATTGATTTCATAATCCAGACCTAAAAGTATTTTAGATTTTGGTCTCGCCGAAATAATTCTAGATTGCTCTTTTCTATTAAATATATCATAGCCATTGGCTGCTAACAATGCAGGAGTATTAATACTCCCTTCAATTTTTGTTTCATTAAAATTAGCCGCTAAAGTGGCTGCTAATTTCCCATTCCCCAATTCAATATTCCTGTAATTTGCAACCAAATCAACTCCAGTAGTATTGGTATTTACTGCATTCACAAAGAACTTTAAACTCGTAATTGCATTATTATCCAAAATTTGTTCAACAGGATTTTGCGGATCTCCAGGGGAGCCATCTATATATCCAATCTCTCCAGTAAACAAAACGCGATTATCAACTTTTACATTATAAAAATCGGCAGATAATGACAAATTAGGAACTGGTTTATAGGTGATCCCTGCCGAAATATTATCAGAGGTTTCCGCTGTTAATTGAGGGACTCCTAATCCGTCTCTAATCACAGGATCTACATTATTAAAGGTTCCCTGATTAGACACTGTTCCACCAGATACTAGGGTTTGAATATTACTCAAATAAATTTGATGTAATGATGGCGCTCGGAATCCACTACTGTAAGAGGCTCTAATGGCTCCATTATCCCCTAAGGAATATCTACTGTTTATTTTCCAAGACCAATTGTCTCCAAAATCACTAAAATCTTCATACCTCATGGCGCCACCAATTAAAAATTCCTCGGTTGGCTCCCATTCTAAATCGGCATAAACCCCATAATTATTTCGAGTTGCCGAAACCTCATTGGAAGGTTGAAGACCAGGAAAAGACTGAACACCTCCACCTTCATATGACGCAGGGTCTCCAGCTGTTGCTGTAAATTTTTCCTTTCTTGCTTCTACCCCAAAGGCAACATTAATTTGATCATAACTCTTTGAAATATCCAAATTTGCAAGCGTATTCATAAATGTATAGGCACCCACATCAAAAGACGTAGGGCTACTTGCTCCCAAATCAGTATTTATACTATTATTCACCTCATAATCGACAGCATTCCTACCATGTGTTCCACTCAAATCCACATCGAAACCTAACATTTTCCATCGTGAACCAACGGTAATATTATTATCTCTAACATCGGTTTCAAAAGTGGGTTGAAACCCTTGATACGTAGATCCTGCATCGTGTAATAAATTATGAGTATCAGGAACCCAATATGGTGTTCTATAAAGCGCAAAACTTTTCCCTGTTCTATGCGTTAACCCACCAAAAGTATAGAATTCACCATTCCCACTTTTAAAAGGAACCCCAGCATTAAAAAAGACATCGAGCTTTTTAAGTTCTGGCTGTCCAATGGTCATTCCTAAATCAGGATTTGCTTGTAACCAAGGGGTCGTTCCGTTTAAAATAGCATCATCACCAAAAATAACCCCAAAAAGGCCATCTCCACCTGGTGTTCCAGCTCTGTTTGTTTTTTCTTGTTCGTAATACCCAAAGGTTAGATTTACATAGCCTCCATTATCTCCAATATTAAGTGCAGTATTTAGATCCACACCAAAATTAAAGCCATCTCCCTCTGTCGTAACACCTGTTTCTACATTAACAGTGGTATATTCTACATTTTTCTTTAAAACCATATTAATTACACCCGCAATGGCATCAGATCCATATTGAGCAGAAGCTCCATCACGAAGCACTTCAATTCTCTCTATAGCCGCAGCCGGAATACTTTTAAGATCTACCCCTACTTCTCCTTTTCCTGGAGTATCATTAATATACACAAGGGCACTTTGATTTTTCCGCTTCCCATTGACTAATACCAAGGTTCTACTCGGTCCTAATCCTCTCAAATCTGCGGGGTCAAAATGCGCCGTTGCATCAGAAATTGTTTGGTTAGAAGAGTTAAAAGAAGGCACTTTATAGGTCAACATCTTATCTACTGTTGGCTGTCCTGTGTTTCTCAATTCTGAAACAGAAATATTATCAATTGGAACTGGCGAATCCAAGATTGTTCTAGGTTTTGCTCTATTCCCAACCAAAATAACCTCATCCAAGGCTACGCCATCTTGAAGTGCTATAGAAATCTTTTGAGCAGACGCCACAGTTACTTCCTGAGTAGTATATCCTACAGAAGAAATTACTAGGGTAACTGGAAAAGCATTGGCTTCTATACTGAAATTACCATCAAAATCTGAGGTCGTTCCCGTAGTCGTTCCTTTAACAATAACATTTGCTCCTGGCAAGGGCAGGCCAGTACTAGCTTCTGTAACCGTACCTGTTACTGTTCCTTGTGCAAAAGCACATAAGGGTAACAAGACTAATACATACAATAATACTTTGAAATAGTTCTTTTGTTTCATAATAGTGTTTTTTAATTCGTATTACAAATTGCAAAAAATAATTTGTTTTAACAATTATTTTGCAATGAATGTCGATAAGGAGCTGTGTTATTCGTAATTTTTTAGTTTTATTTTATGAATTTCATGTTAATTTGTGTTAATTAAATTAGATATTATTAATTACATGTCTTCTGCCAACCCGTTAACAAATTCAATAATTTTATGCGTCCCTTTAAAAATGTTTGGACAATACTTTTGAATAAAATCCTCATTAATAATAGTAGTCTTTTGATATCCTTTAAGGGCTTCAGATCCATCGAAATCAACAAAAGCCAGTCTAAAGTATAATTCATCGGTATTGAAATAAAAATCTGAAGAAGGAAGCAGGGCAACATTAAACTTTTCGAGAATGTAACCCGCCAATTGTTCACTTGTAGTAAGCCCTAAGTCATTAATTTTATTTTTATAATTACTAAAGCCAATCATCATATAAAAAGCGCCTTGTGGGACCGTACAATCAATCTCTACTTTATTTAATTTAGAATAAACATAATTAGATATTCCCTTTAAAAGCTGGGTACAATTTTTAATATAGGCCTTAAGCTCAGTCGTCATTTTATAAGCTTCTACTGCGGCAAACTGAATAGGAGAAGCGACCGCACTAAAGGTTTCACTAAACAATGCGCGATAGGTGTCGTGTAAACCCAGTAAGTCTTTTGGTAAGTTCATAAATCCTAACCGATAACCTCCGGCTGAAAAAACCTTACTCAATCCTCCAAAAACAATAGTTTTTTCAGGATAATAATTAAAAATACTTGGGGAATAATCTGTATTAAAATTTATTTGTGAATAAATCTCATCAGAAAGCACAATCATACCATGCTTCCTACAAACTCTCGCAAGTATTTCTAATTCATTAGTTGTATACACCGCTCCGGTTGGATTATTCGGTGAATTTAAAATCAGTATTTTCTGCTGTTTCGGATGGGCTTGGCAATAGGTCTCTAATACATTCGCTGTCAACTTAAAATTATGTTTCAACTGTGTCTCCAAAATATAAAAATCACCATGTCTCGCTTTAATTTGAGGACCATAGCTAACCCAACTCCCTTTTGGAATTAAGAATGTACCTTCTAAAATCAATATGGTTTGGTATAAGAGCTCTTTACTTCCCGGCCCAATAAATACGGTATTTGCATCAATATTTATATTTTGATGATTCTTTAAAAACCCGGCAATTTGATCTCTGAGTTTCACCAAACCCAAAGTTGGCAAATAACTATTATTTGTAGCATTATTTATTAATGCGGTTACAATAGAATCATGAATTTGAAAAGGCGATTGGCCAAACCCAAAATGATATATTTCCTCACCTGCTGCCCGTAAAGCACTTACTTCTTGATTGATTGCTAAAGTTGCTGAAGGTTTTAATTGTACAATATTTTTATTGATTCGAATCATTTAAATTACTTTAAAAAAAAAGGGCCACTATAATTAGCAGCCCTTTTTAAATATAATTTTATATGAACTACAAATTACTTAATCGTAAAGCTCAGTCTTGCAAACAAGAAACGACCGTTAGTTCCAAATTGTTGAGAACGTCTGGAATAAATAAATCGTCCTGAGGATCTAAAATCGACAGTTTGGTCTGAATAAACATCTAATAAATTATTAGCTCCGAAGGTTAATTTTGTACTCTCTCCTAATTGATACCCAAAAGTTAAATCTGTTACAACCTTACCTCCATAAGTTTGAGGTGTATCACTATTGGTTGCTTCAGTTACTTTTCCAAAATAGGCATTACGTAAAAAGATATTCCATTTTTCACCCACTTTTAAGTTATGAGATAAGTTTCCTTTTATTCTTGGTACTGCTTTTTGCAAATAGGTTCTACTGGTTTGGTCAAAATAAGTTTCGGATAAACCTGCATCAACAATAGCATCAGGAATATTTACAGCTTCAATATCAGTTTCAGAAAAGGTAAAAGCTAAGGTGTTTGAGATCCTTACATTATCATTAAGATCCCCTTTTTGATTTATCACAACATCAATTCCACTCGTTTTTGTATCAACTGCATTTGCAAAGAATCCTACTCTTTCTGCATTTGCCTGTGCAAAGAGCGCCGCTAACTCGGGGTTATCGCCATCGGTAAATTGACCAGTTTCTATAACTCTATCATCAATAGTTACGATATAACCATCCACTGTAATTTTTAGGTTTGCAGCTGGAATATTTGCTGTAAATCCTAAGGTACCACCAAAAGAAGTCTCTTCCTTTAATTGCTCAATACCTAAAACTCTAGCTATTCTTGAAGTATTAGAAAACACTCCAACTTCAAATGGAATTCCATCAACAAATAATGTTGAGGTTGAATTATAATGTATTTGATGTAAGGAAGGCGCCCTGAATCCGGTTTGTAATCCCCCGCGAATATTAAAATTTTCACCGGCCTTTAGGCGAGCAGACAGCTTCCCATTAAAAGTGCCACCAAAATCAGAGAAATTCTCATATCTCACAGCTCCTGTTAATAAAAAGGTCTCCGTAAAATCGGCTTCTACATCCATATAAGCCGCTATTGAATTTCTAAATTCATTCACTTCATTATCTGGTCTAAATCCAGGGAATACTTGAATTCCTCTAGGTCTTGATGAATCGAAGAAATCGGTCGGTACTTCAGATTCAGGATCGGTTGGGTCGTGTACATTCCCCAGAGTATTATACTGTGCATAAGAAACCTCACTTCCAGCAATAATTTCATAATTTTCCAATCTATATTCCGCACCAAAAGCAACGTTCAATCCCTCTAGTTTATCCTCAAAAAACTGACTCACATCAAAATTTACGGTATTCTCAGCATAAGCAAAACCACCGGCATTTGCTTCAAAAGGAGAAGCCTTTTGTAAAGAGGCATTAAATGAGTTTTTAATATTAAAATTAAATGAATTTCGGCCATAAGTATTACTGAAATCCACATCCCAATCTCCTAATTTACCTCGTATTCCTACCGCCAATGATTTATCCACAATATTGGAATGGATTTGTGGTAAAAATCCATTAGGATATGCTGCAGTAAAGGTTCTATTTTGATAAGGTAATCTATAAAAACCTGTAGCATTACCATCTCTAAACCCTAATCCTCCAAAAGCATATATCTCAGCATCATTCCCTATTGGGATCGCCATATTCGCAAAAAACTGTGAATTCCTTAATTCAGATTGTCCAACATTCATATTAAAATCACTGCGATCTAACCCTCTTGCCGCCAATTCGCTATCCGTTGCATTAGCACTTAAAATATCTTGTAATTCCTCCTGATTTTCATTACCAGTCAAGGAAACCCCAGCTGATCCAGCAAAACCAAAAATATCAGAAAAATCATCATCCAATAACAATGAAGTATCATAGCCAGAAGAGGCAGCTACACGTTCTATGGCATTATAACTGTTGAAAATTTGACCTTCCCATTCAAGCATTCTATTTGTTCTTCCTCTAAAATCAAAGGATCCTGTGAAATTTATAAATCCGCCATTATCTCCAATTGGCAATCCAAAATTTAAAGCTATAGCAAGCCTTTCACCATCGGTTACCGTTTCATTTAAGCCGGCAATGTCATCTTCATTTTTGGTGAAATTAGCTCCAGTTTGCACAACTACATTCAAATCAGTACTCCGTTTCAAAACAATATTGATAACTCCAGCAATGGCATCAGATCCATATTGAGCCGCTGCGCCATCACGTAAAATCTCAATTCTATCTATCGCGTGAGAGGGAATTGCATTCATATCCGTTCCAACACTACCTCTACCAAAGGTACCATTCACATTCACTAATGAAGTTTTGTGCCGTCTTTTCCCATTGATTAATACTAAAACTTGATCAGGTCCTAATCCCCTTAATGAGGCTGGATCTATATGATCTGTACCATCAGAAATAGTCTGAGTATTTGAAGTAAATGAAGGTGCCGCATAATTTAAAATATCATTTACACTCACTTGTGGAGAAGCTTGACTTAACTCCGTAATATCCAAAACATCCACTGGAACAGGTGTATCAATAGCAGTACGAGTTTTGTTACGTGATCCAATTAATAACACTTCCTCCAACGCAACTCCATCTTGAAGTGACACCGAAATATTTTGAGCCGAGGTGACATTAACCTCTTGTGTTGTATATCCCACCGAAGAAATAACTAAGGTTACAGGAAAAGCAGTTACATCTAGGCTAAAATTGCCGTCAAAATCTGAAGTCGTTCCGGTAGCAGTTCCCTTAACAATAATATTTGCCCCTGGTAATGGGCTACCTGTACTCGCTTCATTAATAGTTCCACTAATGGTTCCCTGAGCAAAAACACTCAAGGGAAACAGAATCATTACATACATTAATAATCTTAAACAGTAAATTTGTTTCATAATTTTAGTTTTTAATTTCCTCTACAAATTGCAAAAAATACAGCTCTTTTGCAAAGTTTCTCCTACATAATTTCTGCAATTATTACGATATTCATAATTTTTATGTTAATTTTTTGTCAATTTAGCTTTGTCCCGTAATCGTGAAGCGTCCATTATAGCCTCATTAACAGACTTCACACTAACCTTCTAATTCCTAACATTTTACGAAAACATCATTTTGACATTTAACATTTTTATAGGTAGTGTTTTTCCTTCATATCTTATACACAAGATCGAAATTTCCCATAAACTCCAGTTTCCATTTCTTTTTATTATAGCTTTTTGTAGTGTTTTTCAACATTTATAATGCCGCCATTAGAATTATTCCTAATTTTTATTTGAAAGCCCTCAAATTCTAATATAAAATATGCGTATTAATGCGATAACTTAGTAAATTTGCATTTCAAATTTCTGAAACATGTATAGAAGTCATAATTGTGGAGAATTAACTGCAGCACATATTAATACTGAAGTCACCTTAGCAGGTTGGGTTCAAAAATCGCGT
>Ga0105356_10004861_pt1 | contig 12920 bp, 8 predicted proteins | sample GOMGulsemesocosm_3_FD_83502 | JGI IMG/M metagenome (GOLD analysis project Ga0105356, IMG submission 83502) | Methane-oxidizing microbial communities from mesocosms in the Gulf of Mexico - GOM9D Gulf of Mexico | ecosystem: Environmental > Aquatic > Marine > Cold seeps | place: Gulf of Mexico...
TAAATAGGGTTTTGACTCAAGATATCTTGTTCGTCAGCAATGTTATTGTCTGGCCAAGCGCATAGAATGCCTCCTAGAGCTAAGTCATCTCCTTCTTTCTGTCTACAGGGTTGTTGAAAATACAAGCGTGCCATTCCAGCAAAAGGATCGAGATGATTGATATAATTACTTCTTGAATCTATAAATCGATGCCCTTTCCTTTGTTCATGTGATGCCCAAAGCTGATTGATTGAGGTTTCGTCTTCCTTTATTTCAATGCCCTCTTTCCAGACAATGACTTCCCTCCCGGCATCTTTTATAAGATTCATAATAGATAAAATCACGTCATTTGAAACCGCTTCTTTCCCAGTTCGAACTTCATCGGTTCCAATATGAATATACGGCATCTCGTTAGCATCAGCCAAAGACATTAATTCTTTAAATAAGTCTAATAAAATGGGCTGTACTTTTTTATCCTTCATTGTTCTTATCCCCAAAGCCTTCCTAAAAGCTTCGGTATGTCCAGGAATATCCAATTCGGGGATAAGGGTAATATGTCGTTTTTTACAATAGTCTAAAATGTCTTTAAAGTCGGCATGAGAATAAAATTTCCCCTTTTGTCTTGTAGTGGCAGATTCCGATTGTAATTCTGGATATAGTTTACTTTCCAATCGCCAACCTGGATTATCGGTGAGATGCCAGTGAAACACATTGTATTTGTATTGTGCTAAAACGTCAATTTGTGCTTTTAATTGAGATACGGATTGGAAATTCCGCCCTGTATCATGCATAAATCCTCTAACCTCAAAAGCTGGCCAATCGGAAATTTCAAGTTCAGGACATATCCCTTTTCCATTATTAATTCTAAATACTTGTTTCAAGGATTGAATTCCATAGAATATCCCTTTTGCAGTATTTGCTGAAATTGTAATGTTATCTTTAATAGATAATTCATAGGCTTCCCCATGTGAATCACTCAGAAGATCTTGTTTTAAAAGTTGAATCTTTAGTCCTGACCTAGAAGATGTAATCCCATTCGAATTAAAGAAGGTCTCTAATAATGAAACTTCATTAGAAAAAGCATCACTTGTAATATCAACAGATTCGAAAACCACTTCTGAAGATCCATATTTAATATGTTGAGGCGTAGGGATTATTGGGTAAGCTTGCTCTAAATCGGCAATTGTTTTGCTCTGGGATTGACAGGCAATATTAAAACTTATTAAAATAATAAAAAGAGCAATTTTTTTGAGTGGATTCATAATGCTAATGATTCAAATTTGAAAATGTTGATGTTGGTAATCCGTATTTATTGATAAGATTAGCTTCGGTGAATGGTGTATAGCCATATTTCACATATCTCGGATTTGGAACCTCATCTGACCAAACTTCTAATGCATTTCCTTTAATTTTTGATGAAGCCTTTACAAATATTTTATCTGTACCAGCGATCTGAATATCTAATATTTCTTTTCCTTGAACAGTTTTCAAGCCGTCTCCATGTAGAAAGTGTACTTCTAACTTATTATTAACCACATTTACATAATCTAGTAATGGTCCCGAAAATGGAATGCTTTTTTGATAAGATTTAGACAGAGCAAGTTTTGAAAGACGCTCTCCTACGACCCATTTCCTAATGGGGTGAACATTATTAGGATGTCCTACATCTGACGACACAGCCATACCAGAATTAGAAATTTGATCTAATAGTTTTCTTTGAGAATCTCTAAAGTGACCCCAAGTTGATCTGTTTATACTACTTAATTGCACATAATAAAATGGCATCTCAGGTTTCGCCCAATGCATCCGCCAGTCGTTTACCAACATTTTAAAAAGCAATTCATGAAAATCAACACGTTCGGCATTTGATTCGCCTTGGTACCAAATCACACCTTTTATGTTATAGCTTTTAATAGAATTGATTCCCGCATCAAATAACATGGTGGGATCAAAAGGATGCCTGGCTTTTATACCAAGCTTGTCTTTATTTGCAAAATTCTCAGCTTTTCGCTTCGAAGTCCATGCTTGAACCATTGGATTTAAATGGGTATCGTTTAATACATCTATGGTTTCATGTGTGGACTCCATAGATGCTCTGCTTATCCAACTTTGAGTGGTAGAGCCACCAACGGCATTATGAATAACGCCAATAGGAACATTTAATTCTTTCTGTAGATTATAAGCATAGGCATAGGCTATTGCCGAAAAATCTTTAACATTTTTTGATGTCGCTTGTTCCCAACCTGAAGCAGCAAAATAAGAGTCGGCATTGCAGCTTTCTAATTGATTTTTATTAAAGGCTCCAGCTCCTGGCCAAGCTTTTCCGTTAAACGAAAACAGATGTATCTTGGTATTAATTGAATCTCTAAGAATGGATTCGGCATGCTCGATTTGTTTTGTTTTAAAGGCCATGTTTGACTGACCAGAAGCCAACCATACTTCTCCTATAAATACAGTATTAATTGTGATGTCTTCAGACTGTTTTGAATTCACGCTTAGTCTATAAGGCCCTCCTGCTTTCATTGCTGGAAAAACAACTTTCCACCTGCCATTAGCCGCTACTTTTGTCTCTTCAATGTTGTTATTTAAACTAATCTTGATTTGGTCATTAGCATTTGCCATTCCTGAAATAACAATGGGCTCATTTCTCTGCAAGACCATTTGTTCTCCATAGAGCACAGGTAATTTTAATCCGCCAAAATCTCCTGTAATTGCGGTTTGTGCTTTTTTTGCGATTATAGTCGCTCCTTCTTTTGTTGGATGTATATTATCTGGAAAGTACTCTGGAAAATAATATAATGGTTCATGTAAATCTATGAGTTGTACTTGTGCTTTCTCACTTATGAGCTCTATTTTAGTTTGGATCTCTTTAAAACTTTCCCGCATGCCTTCTTCAAACCAATGGTGTCCAGATAAGGTTGGAGACATTTTACAAATAATAACTTTGGGCTTTGAAGCAAGAGATTTATAGACCCTAATTAAATCTAAATAATCCTCTACAAATTCACCATTATGATTTGGCCAATTATTTAATCCTTGATCATTCAATCCTAAATGGATAATTACAATATCTGGCTGAAATGCTTTAGACTGTTCAAATTCTGATTTTATCCAATAGGGTTTATGTCCATTTTTAAGAACCGTCGCACCCGAGTGTCCAAAATTTGCGACCTCATAAGTATCTCCTAATAAATCCTGAAGCTGAGCTGGATAAGAATTTTGCGTTCGATTTTTAATTCCAGCGCCATAGGTTACAGAATTGCCAACACAGGCAACCTTAATTTTTTGAGCATTTGCCGTAAAAGCAAGCAGGATACAAAACGTATAAAATAAAACTCTTCTTGCTCGGACAAATACTCTCATGCTAAATATGGTTTAATGGTTAATCAGCCCCATCAATTTTTAGGCCTTTTGTATTTATCTTCTCCATTGGTTAACCACTCTAAGGAAAAGCTCACAAACACATTTTTTTTATAATCGTCTTTTTCAAAGAACAGACCAATATCACCATTCTCAAGAATAGTAAGTGATGAGTATGCCGAACTTCCTTCGTATATTGTTTTAGCCTCTGACCACGTTTGCCCTTCGTCATAACTCACTCTAACTGCCATATTTGTACGTCCTTTTGCTGAATTTGCATTAGCAAACAATAAACGATTCTTTTTATATCCGTCTTTAATAGAAGTATACCTCACGATACTAGCATTACATCCTGGGTCAGTTAACTGAGGCTCTGGTTTTGTCTCCCATGTTTTACCTTCATCAGTTGATATATGTACATATCTCACTCCCTTTTTATCATTAGCTCTTGCATTTACCATCCAGCTCCCATCGGCCAATTCTACCACTTTTGATTCATTTGCAGGAGAAATTGGTGTATTGATAAAATGCCATGATTTTCCGTGATCATCACTTCCAAAAAGGTGCATCCCACTATTTAAATTCACCATACAATGTAATAACTTACCTGTACTTGTTTGAATTCCTCGTCCTGAGGTAATAAACTTAAAGTCGTTATGCCATTCTGGTTTTGCTATTTGAGCAGTAATATCTTCTGGAGCACCCCATGTTTTACCATTGTCAGAACTCTTCATAACATGTAAATAGTACACGTCTTTTTCTTTATCTAAATCCATGTAATTATAAAACAGAAAGATTTCCTTGGTAATATCATCTACAATCATAGAAGGATCGGAAGCCGATTTCCCTAGAGGAAAATCCATCACCATTTCAATAGGGGTCCAAGTTTTACCATTATCACTACTTCTACGCATGATGATATTGATGTCTCTACTCCATTTTAAATCACCACAAGACGGAACACGTTCATCTATAGTAGCGACCAAATCTCCGTTGGGTGCCGTTACAATCGCTGGAATACGGTAACATGACACGCCTTCTGCCATTCCAGTGTTAAATAAGCCAATAAAATTTAATTCATTCTCAGCTTGTTTTATATTATCTTTTTGAACTTTGGCTCCACATGAGCAAAGTAAAATTGATAGTAGCAGTATGATGCTTTTTTTCATAATAGATTTATTTTATATGTCCTTTTTATTTTTCTCTATTCACTAATTGTATGTGCTTTGGATTCAATAGTCTCAAAGGCTCTCCAGCACTGATACATCGCTCTAGGCACATGAAAACAGCCTTTCCATTTCCCACCTTTTAAGTCGAGTAGCACTTCTCCTTTTCTGTTCAAATAACCAAACCATTCGCCATTCTCAGGGTCGGAAAAATGCGACCATGCATAGTCATGAACTTTATGATACCACTCTAGAACTTCTTTAGAATTAGTTTGCTCATAAGCCTTTGCCAGAGCTACCAAAGTTTCTAAATGTACCCACCATAATTTTTGGTCGGATTCTAGTTGCTGTGTTGGCTTTCCTTGAGCATCCATAAAATAATAAATACCGCCATACTCCTTATCCCAAGCATAGTCTAATATATTTAGAATAGTGGTCACCGCCTTATTAATTAAACCGCTATCGTTTCTACGATCACCAATATCGATCATAAACCACATGGCTTCAATACCATGTCCAGGATTCAATAATCGACCATTAAAGCTATCATGATGTGCACCATTAGGCAGCACATTTTCATAAATTAGTCCTGATTTTTCATCTAAAAACACATCCATTACTTGTTGAATACTGTAATCAATTGTGTTTTCAACCTCATCAGGTTCTAGTATTTCCTCAAGTTCCAAAACTAAATTAGATAATATCATGGGCAATGAAAAACCAATGAGTGGTCTTGTATTGGTGTTTTTTTCAAAATCTCCTTTAGGATTATCTCGCCTCTTAAGAATATTATAATAAGTTTTTATCGCCAATGCCTTTACCTCTTCATCTCCAGAAGCCAATGCGTATTGACTAAATGCCATAGCGGCAAAGCAATCGGAAAAAATATTATATGCTTTTACTAATGGTTGTCCATCGGCGGTAACCGAAAAATAAAAATCTCCATCTTTATTAATCCCATACTGCCTTAAAAAATCCACGCCGTTCTTTGCAATCTCTAACCACTTATCATTCTTTTCAACAGTGTTATATAACATGGAGAAAGTCCAAGCTTGTCGCCCTTGTAACCAAATAAATTTATCGGTATCATAAACAGCTCCATGAATATCAAGGCATGTAAAATATCCTCCATGTTCGGTATCAATAGAATGTTTTTCCCAAAAAGGGATAATATCATTCAATAATGTTTCTTTATAGAGCTGAGAAAACTTCATATCCACAAGTTTTTTTATATTAGCCTTTTATGTTTCAGTAGAATGTCGTACATTTATATGTATAACATAATACAAAAATAAGAAAATATCTATTACTTTCACCATTTTAGAAATTAAATTTAATAATGAAGAAGCTAACCAAAATAAAACCACTAGAAAATTTATCCTTAGTTGACAAAGTTGAGATTCGATTGAAAGAATATTTCAAAGAAAACAAACTTACAATTGGCGACTCCATTCCAAAAGAACTAGAATTTGCAGATGCCATGGGGGTTAGCAGAACTGTTATTCGAGAGGCATTGTTGCGCTTAAGAACAATTGGTGTAATTGAATCTAAAAAGCACAAGGGCATGATACTTACGCAACCAGATATTATTCAAAATTTCGAAAAGGCCATTGAATATAATTTACTAGGGGAAGAAGCTTTAAAAGATATTTTTGAGTTACGACTAATTTTAGAGATGGGTATGGCCGATTTATTATTTGCCAGAAAGACTCAAGAAGATTTAGATGAACTCGATAAAATAGTTACCAAACAAGAAAAGGAAGAACGAGAAACTGTTGTTTTTAGCCTAGAGAATGAAATTGCTTTTCACGGTAAATTGTATGAAATGTCGAATAACTCAACGTTACAGCGATTTCAAAATCTATTATTACCTGTATTTCAATATGTACATGACAACATGTTACCTGAAGCCAAAGATTTCAAATATTCATCAGGGGAATTTGTGACGCATAGGGATCTATTAAATCTTTTGAAAGAGGATAATATTAAAGCCTTTAGAATTGCAATGCGACAACATCTAGAGCCTCACTTTGAAAAAGTGTTGATCACTCTTAAATCTTAACTTTTACAATAACCTTTTTAACTAATTCTGATTCGTCAATTTTAAGCCCTGGTAAATGTAGGTCGTCAGGGAAAAATATTGCGAACATCCCTTTAGACAATATATTAGTAGAATAGCTGTCTTTATACAAGGCAAAATCTTGTTCAGAATTGTACGCCTTAATTTCCTGTTGCGTCTTTAACGTTACAAACCCGACATGCTCTTTACCTTCAAGCATGAACTGCACATCGATATAATCTTGATGTGCTTCTAACAGACTATCATCAGCATTATTAGTTTGGTATTCATTGACCAATGCAAAGATTAAATCACCATCAATATCATATCTCCCTAAATCTAAATTAGAAAAGTTGGTATATCGAATATAATTAAGCGCACACTCGATACGTTCACTAATTCCTGTGTATAAACTTGCATTTTCAATTTTATCTATTATCATTTTTTTTGTATTAAATAAAAAAAAGCCAACTCAAAATACGTTTTAAGCTGGCCTTTTTAAGAAACTAAACAATCATTTATTTACTAAACATATCGCCAAACCCAATATTCTCAAGTTCTTGCTCTATGTTGTTGTAATCTTCTTTTGTTAATGTAACATGTGGAAACCTACTCGGTCCACAATCAATACCTAATATTTTCATAAACCCCTTACCTGCGCCATTGAACCCTCCTTTACTGTTGAGTATTTCAACAAAACGGATGGCTTTTGTTTGCAATTCAGCGGCTTCATTCATCTTTCCATTTTCAAACAGTTCTTTAATTTTATAATACAAAGGTGCTAAGTGATTATAGGTGCTTCCTACCCAACCTTTAGCTCCTAATGGCAAACTATTAATAAACCACTCGTCATAACCAAAGAGGATATTGTATTTCCCATTGGCTACATGTTTACTATGTCCATAATCAATTAAATTATTATTTGTAAATTTTATTCCAGCAAGGTTTGGAATTTGATCTCCAGCCTTTTCTAAGAACTCTGCCATATTTAATTCGGCACCAGAGAGCACTGGAATATGGTAATAATAAAATGGTAAATTTGGCGCACATGCAGCTATTTCTCTACAATATTCAACCAATTTATCAATAGTGTTTAGCCTAAAGTAAAATGGTGCCAATGCAGCTATAGCATCAACTTTATCGGCAGCATATCGTGCCAAATCTTTTGCAACCTGCAAACTTGGGTCTCCCACATGATCAATTAAATACAAATCCGGCGTTTTTTGTTGCGACCATGCCAAAGTAATTTCTTTTCTTTCATCTACGGATAAGGAGCTAAAATCTCCCGTTGATCCATTCATAAACACGCCAGAAATTTTATTGCGAATTAAATATTCGCTGTAGTCAGAAATTACATTTGTATGTAACGATCCATCTGGATGCATTGGTGCGTAAACCGCCGCTATTAAGTCTTTAATTTTCAAAATATTAAAGTATATTAAATTATTATTGTGATAAAACAAGTTAAAAAGAGAGGTTAAACGGGTATGCTTCAACTCTCTTTTTAACTAAACTAATCAAAAAAATATAAAATTATTAATTAGAGTACCCTGTCGTTTGTTCCAACATTGGGTTTCTACCAATCATATCTTCAGTTATTGGTAATACCAATTTATACTCATCTCCAGCAGATAGGTAATCTACATTATCGAATACAAAACTACTTCCTGCTCGTCTTAAATCCCACCATCTTTTTCCTTCTCCAATAAATTCTTTATAACGCTCATTTAATATAGCATTGGCATTATCAGATTGTGATCCATTAACATAAGCATGGGTCGCAGGCACATAATTTGCACCATAAGCTCTAGCTCTAATTTCATTAATTTCTCCAGAAGGATCTTCATTCAATAAGTTTTTAGCTTCTGCAATCAATAATATTACATCGGCATATCGATATACTGGAATATCATTTTCAAATATTCTATCAGTACCATCAACTTGCCCTAAAAATTTATTAAATACAGAACCAAAATAAGCTGGTTCATTATAATTAGAATACCCTGTTCCTCCATTGTCATCAACATACAATCTAATGAAGGTTCCGTCTTTACGTGCATCATCATTGTCGTCTAATAACAATATTGTTTTTTCAGACTGACCATATCTATTAGCTCCAGCGATAACAAAGTCATTCATAGAACCGCCTTTATCATCAAACTGAGGATTTATTTCTGTACTTCTACCAGTTAAACTATTATAGATATTTGAAGCTTCATCTCGTTTATATTGCATCGCAAAAATAAATTCGTTGTTAACTTCGTTTCCAACTCCCCATAAATCTGAGATGCTACCTTCTAAGCTAACCCCTGCCGACGACACTTGTTGTAAAGCAGATTTGGCTTCAGTAAAATCAGCATTTCCACCTCCAAGTAAATTTCCAGACCAAATATACACATCTCCTTTAAGGGCTAATGTTGCAGCTTTTGACCAAAATATTGTACTGCCATTATAAAAGCTATCATTAGATCCAAATGTATTTAAAGAGGCTTCTATATCCGACTTAATCAAACTCATTACTTCACTCTGTGATGATCTCACTCTACTTAAATTAGCAGGATCAATAGACGTTAATGGTTCTAAAATAATTGGCACATCGCCCCAAGTTTTTAAAAGTGTATAGTAATATAAAGCTCTAAGTCCATAGGCTTGACCAATGAGGTGAGTTTTATCATCATCATCAGTAAATGTTACATTTGGTACATTTGCCAAAAAGTCATTTATACGATGTATTTTTTGGTATAATCCTGCCCAGCCTCCAAATGGTGCTGTAGCCACCGAAATATTCGATTGAATTAAAGAGATATTAGCCGCCGACTCATACGTACGTCCTCCCCAAATGTCACTTCTCATCTCTCCTAATAACCAAAAGTCTCCTGCTTCCGATCTTAAGTTTGCATACAATCCTGTATGTGCAGTTTTTGCACCTTCTTCCGTATCCCAGAATCCAGCTGCCGTCAATTGACTAGGACTTACTAGTTCTAGTTCACTCTCGCAGGCAGTAAACGTAATTGCAGCTATTATTATATAAATATATTTCTTCATTTTTCTAAAATTTAAAATGTTACATTAAGTCCAATGGTATAGGTTTTAGGAACTGGGAATGCTCCATATTGTACACCACCAATTTCTGGTGTATCACCGCTCATACTTTTAAAGTAATGCAAATTAGTACCTGTTAGGTAAATATTAATTCGGCTAATGGCGTCATTAAAGTATTTTGTAGGAACGTTGTAACTCAACGTTACTTCACGTAATGCTAAGTAATCTCCTTTTTCCCAGAACTGATTATTTGCATAATTTTGTAAGCTCCCACGAGATTCATTCCCTCTCCATACATTTTTTGCAGCATTTACAAAAACCATACGTGGCCAATCTGTATCGGTGTTGGTTGGTGTCCAAGAATCTTTTACTTCAATCGGCTGATTTAAATTACCCTGAGTTTGTCCATATCCTTTTGCTCTAATATGATTCCAAACTAAATGTCCTGTAGCAAAATCTGTTTTAACAAATAAATTGAAGTTTTTGTATTGTAAGCTTGATGTTAAACCTCCAACAAAATCTGGTGTTGTACGACCAATAACTTTTCTATCAAGTCCATTAATAACACCATCACCATTTTGGTCCACCCATTTTACATCTCCAGCCCAACGTTGATTACGACTCGCAGATGGCATATATTGATCTGTTATTGAATTATCGGCATCAGCTTCAGCTTGATTGGCATAGATACCAGCTTGTTCAAAAGCTACAACAAGATCATGACCTGATCGTTGTCCTTCTTGGTAACCACCTATCCATTCTTCTTCTCCAGTTTTAGAATTCCAGATTAATGTTCCACCTTGACGGTTTAAATCATTATCATTATCTGGCAATTCTAATACATAATTTTTATTAGTAGTAAATGTTGCTCCAACATTCCAAGTCAAATCATCATTTCTAATAATATCACCATTTAGCTGTAACTCAAATCCTTTATTTCTAATGCTTCCATTATTTGTTAGAATACTACTAAATCCTGTATAATAAGGCAATGTTAAATTGGCCTGTTTATCTTTAATATCTCTAGAATAAATATCTGTAATAAGTGTAAGTCTATTATTAAATAGTCCTACATCAAAACCAACATTAAATGTTGTAGATTTTTCCCATTGAAGACCTAGTGTTGGCAGGGTAGAATTTGCATATCCTGTTTGTCCATTATAAACACCTTGACTACCATAGGCTCCATAAACCCCATAATTACTCAATACATCTTGGTTTCCATTAACACCATAACTTAATCTTGGTTTAATTCTAGATACATATTTAGCTACACCTGAGTCTTCAAAAAAGGCTTCATTATGTGCGTTCCACCCAAAAGATACTCCAGGGAAAAAGTCAAATTTGTTATTTCCTAATCTTGAAGATCCATCATTTCTAAACGTAAAGCCAAATAAATATTTATTATCATAGTCGTATAAAAATCTACCAAAAGCAGAGGTTATCACATATTCAGTTTCAAAACTAGAAGGAATACCATTAGCTTCAGCTCCAGCATTAAGCGTTTCAATTAAATCGGTTGGAGAATTACGTGTTCCGGCTGAAGTAATAAATAAATTATCTTTAAAATACTCAGCTCCAATTAATGCGTTAAAATTATGGTTACCAATTTTCTTGGTATAATTTAAAGTTCCTGTCAATTGATTTCTCAATGTTCTTTCTAATCGAACAGAAGCTTCTCTACCAGTTCGTAATGGACCCGTATTACTTCCTACTCTATAGGCTCTATTAAAATTTTCGTTGTGATTATTTACAGAGAAATGACTTCCAACAACCGATAAGGTTAAGTCGTCAATAATATCCCAATTAATACCTACAGAAGCCGATAAACGTTGTTCTAAATTTTTTCTAACAAATTTATCTTGATAATATAATGGGTTACCAAAACCTTGATTTTGCCCAACAGCATATACATCAGACCAAGTTCCATCAGGATTATTATCATAATCTCTAGAAGTAGGTGCTTGACCTTGAAACCTTCTAAATACTGTATTTTCACTTCCTAACGGACTTAAACTTAGATTAGAATGAGAATATAAAATATTAGAATTTACTTTCACATTTTCTCTAACCTTATAAGACCCACTAAATTTACCAGAGTATCTTTTAAATCCTGATCCTAAAATTAATCCATCATTATCAAGAAGTCCTAATCCTAAATAGTAAGACCCTTTTTCGTTTCCACCGTCAAATGATAAGTAATGATCTTTTGTATGACTCTCTTGGTAGATACGATCTCCTACATCTTTATTATCATAAAATAAGATCTCCTGACTAGGGTTTAGAATATCTGGTATAGAACTCCATCCTGGTTGACTCAATAAATATTGATTCTCAGCAGTTAAAAGTTGCGTCGTAAATGGTGAATTAGTGGCATTCCCACCTGTTGCAAACGAATTTGCTCCATTTAAAAATTGACGAATAAAGTTATGATTATTAAGCACCTGCTCAGCATAAGCATGACCTTGCCTGTTGAAGTTTAAGAAATCGGCAGCATTAAGATATTGTTGATCATCTCTTTCCTGATTACTACTATATTTATACTTATAATTAATAGAAGACTTTCCAACTTTACCTGTTTTAGTCGTTACTAAAATTACACCGTTTGCCGATCGTGAACCGTAAATAGCAGTAGCCGCAGCATCTTTTAAGACTTCAATAGATTCGATATCATCTGAATTCAAAGCATAAAAGCTACTTGGAATCCCATCTACTAAAATCAAAGGAGATCCTGTACCATTAAAACTTGTACCACCACGTAAAACAATTTGTGGTGTAGATCCTGGTTGCCCAGTTGTATTTGTTACTCTTAAACCAGCAATTGTCCCTTGTAATGCCGTTGCAGCATTAGACCGGGTAGAGGTTTCTAAAATTTGAGTATCCAGTTTAGAAACTGAGGTCGTTAAGGTTGTTCTCGCCTGCTTACCATACCCTGTGATGACAATCTCATCCAAAGCTTGAGCATCTGAAGCCATAGATATGTCTACAACCGATTGATCACTAATAACAATTTCTTGAGTAGCATACCCAACATAACTAAATACAAGAGTATTTCCTGTACTTACTTCAATTGAATACACACCATCGAAATCGGTCTGTACTCCAGTAGTAGTTCCCTTAACAATAATACTTGCCCCAGGTAAGGGCATATTATCTTCAGCTGAAACCACTGTTCCTGTAATTGTTTTGCTTTGGCCGAAACTTAATGACGGTAAAGCAAAAAACAAAATCAATATCAGAGATATGATATTAAAGTTCTTTTTTTTCATACTTAAAGTATTTTAATTGAATAGATAGTTTTATATGTATTAAAA
>Ga0105356_10004862_pt1 | contig 12919 bp, 9 predicted proteins | sample GOMGulsemesocosm_3_FD_83502 | JGI IMG/M metagenome (GOLD analysis project Ga0105356, IMG submission 83502) | Methane-oxidizing microbial communities from mesocosms in the Gulf of Mexico - GOM9D Gulf of Mexico | ecosystem: Environmental > Aquatic > Marine > Cold seeps | place: Gulf of Mexico...
GATTGTTGTGCAATTCGTAGGCATTTTTGTTGACGGTTCGTGCTGGGCCATTAAAGATAAAAAAATCTATACCGGCATCGGTAGCAAAGTCAATTTCTTGATCCATGGCTACTTGTAAAACATCTTCATCATAAGGATGATTAAACCATAATGGGCCGGCATCCTCTGGATGAACAATCCAATCAACATCTACGGTTCGTCTGGTAAAAAATGGCGCTCGATGATGCCATTCTTCAGGAGCTAAAAATCCTTGTCCACCGGGCAGATAACCAAGCTCTTGTTGCTGTGTTGCTCCTTTACCAGAAAACATGTCCCAGCGTTGCACGCCAAATAAGGGACCTTCATTTTGAGCTACAGCTGTTTGGTTGAATATGCTCAATACGCATAGCAATATAATATTAATGATGCGGTAAAACGTATCCCTTACACGGTCATTGATATTTATTTTTCCTGCGATTGCTTTTAATGCTTTGCTTTTTAGATGATTTATTTGTTTCATGATTTTATTGTCACTATGGTTAGAACAAGACCCTAGGTGAGTTTTATTGGGAAAAAAACCGCCTAGAATTAAAGGCGACTTTTATTATTCATTTTGACTAAATAAGAGAGTAAGTTAATCAAATTATTAACGGTTACGTCGGGTAAATAAACGTGTAGTCAACATGGCAAGTAACCACCAATGCATGCTACCACCACTACCGCTATAGGGTTCTTTTTTCTCTGCTGGAACAAACCAAGTTAGACTGTGAGATGAGTTATGCACAGGCCTATTGACTTCGCTGACCGTTGCTGTAACGACAACTGAAGCTGCAGCGCTATAATCGGCATAATGTAAAGTTACGCTATTGGCGTTGTCACTGACCCCCAGTTCCACACCGTCAATAAGCCATTTAATAACTAAATCATCACTTTCTACGTCATAAACATTGGTGATACTGAACACTGCTTTTTCATCGGCAGTTGCCTCCATGGATAACTCCACAGTCGGAATACTATCGGCAGCTATGGTCGGATTCCACACTCTTTTTTGAACGAGCATGCCACCTTGTGGCGTTTCAGTTGTTACCGTTAATTCTACGATAGGGGTAGTGCCACCGACAAAGTCCATCTCATTCAGTACTAAGGTAGCGCTGTTGTCGTCGGTAATGCCGCCGTATGCCACACCGTTAGCGGTCCATGTATGGATTAATGTGACTTCTGGGTCTGGACCTGAAGTCTGGCTCACTACGGGCTCAATAGTAATAGTTCGTGCTTCAGCATCATGTACAGGTGTAGCCTGTTCTATAGTAATGGCCAATAAAAAGTCGTCAAAGGCGTCTGCAATGCCATCACCGTCTCTGTCATCGTCATAACCGTCGAGAATACCATCAAGATCGGTATCTAAACTGCCACTTGGCGAATAGCCTAAGGTAGCATTAAAGGCAGCATCGCCGAGGGGATTCGCATCATCACCATCTAATATGCCGTCATTATCATCGTCTCTATCTGTTGCATTTAACTCACCCAATCCATCCGCATTGCCGTTAGGTATGAAGTTGAGTTCTAAATCATCAAACAACATTTCGACACCAGCAACATCTGTTTTTAGCAGTAATTGCAATTTGGTATCAACAATCGCCGCGCTAAACTCGAATGCCTGTTCAAAGTAATGCCAGCCATTGTTGTCTTCGATACTCTGGTTATATATGGCAAAGTCATCGCTAGTTTCACTAAAGGTCCAGTTTACGGTTTTACCTTCTCCTTTCGTTGATTCTCCATCAACAATGTTTGAAGCGACAAAAACATGTATCGATTGTGCGGTATCGTTAGGAACGACTCCAGTCGCTTTTATCCAACCAGCAACACGAACAAGGCGAACATCTTGGTTAACTGTCGTTAAAATAGGGCTTTCAATTCGAACATGTTTACTCGCTTGCACTGTACTGCCAGCCGGAACAGCAACCTTGAATGCTTTGGTTAGTTCGCCATCATGTCCGGTAGTTTCTACAATCTCGTGTTCAATGGTTGGTGTACCATTAGTATTATGAGCCCATAACCATTCATTTTTTTCGACACCTACTGTATCAAGAATTACCGCGGTTTCAGCATCTGGAGAATAGTCACTTAATACGTTGATATAATTTTCTTTTGCTAAATGCAATTGATTTGAATTCGGATAAGCATCATTAACCGGTAAACCTTTATCATTAGCGTTATACCAACCATCGGCGTCGGTATCGGCTAATATGCTAGTATCATCTAACGGGTCGGTACCGGCGGTAATTTCGTCAATATCGCTGTCGCCATCGTTATCATCGTCGGTATCTAGTGTAAGGCCACCACATTCGGCAAAATCATCGCCATATACGGCCTCAATGACTTCACCTTCTTCAGTTTCGCTCTCAGCGGTCACCAACTCTTTACATTCAGGGGCGGTGAAAAAGTCAGGCATGCCGTCACCATCTGAGTCTAAATAGGCGACATGATTGTTAATGAAATCATCATCACCATCAGAGGTGCCATCTTCGTCTGAATCAGGTAGTGGTAGTATGCTGATATCAGTGCCTAAAAAGATATTGTCAATTTTTGATGCTGGGCTATCGCCGGCGACTTGATAAAAAAAGTTAATCGTACCAGTGAATGGGGTGTCAAAACTCCGAGCTAATTGTATATGCTTCCAGTAGTTATCATCCCAATAGGGATCATTTTCGTGGTTTCCTGAAGCTATATCAATTATAAATGTCTCACCGGTAGTTGGCGTAAATTCTAACTGCATAACGGTATCGGTAATACCTTGTCTAGCCCAATCAAGTTCAAAATAAACTTCATTAATCTCGGTAACGGCTATCGGCTTCATTAACCTTGTTTTTCGCTGAGCCAAAAGTTGTCCAAAATATTTACCACCGCCATGATCAGGTGGGGCATAATGTGGAGATTCGACATGAGGATGCGTTGCACTATTAGAACCAGCTATCAAGCCTTTTTGTTGTGGGTCTGAGGTATCACCAGAGGTACTTGTTCTTTCAGTCCAACCCCATAGCATCCAACCATTGTGTTTTTCACAAGACTGTCTGGTTGCAGTGCCTGGGTTATCGTATTCTGACCAGAGTGTTGAGGCGGGAGTCATGGTATAAACTTTAGACTCTACATATGCACCACAAAGGGAAAATGAAGGGTTCACTATTAGGTTATTACCCCATTCAGCTGAGTAAATGTGATTTAAATAAAACTGAGTTAAACCTTCTTCCCCAACCACAGGAAAATCAGTAGCTGTTACTACAGTGTTAGCATGTGCCATAGGTAGCGACAAAAGCGCACAAGGTAAAACGATAATAGTTGCCTTTGCTAATATGCTTAGCACAGGTATGTTTGAACATTTAACACTTTTCTTCATGTTTAACCCCTTCATAACGCTGAATACTTTTCTTATATTTCTTATCTTATGTATAAGTAGCCTGGTTATTGCTTGTTATTTTTCAGATAGATATTCTTCATATAAACCAATTCAACTAGACAGTATTTGAATTAGTTTTTCTATAATTTGATGATTAACTTATCGCAGTATATCTATTTTGTAAACATTTTTTGAATAATAAAGATTATTTATGATTGAAGAAGATTGAAATGTAAAAAAGGGGGTATCAAGCGATAACGCATTGATTTGTAGAGTTTGGCTTGTTCATATATAACACTTGGACTAATGCAATTGCCTCATCAATTACACTATGGCCATATCTAAACTCAACAGGTAAAGGTTGTGAGTATTATATATAGGTTAAAGGGGCAAATATACCGAATAATGCTCAATTCAGCCACTACTGCGATTATTACATCGAGCTTCCTAAGAAATACCTTTGTCCCTTTGAGTGATTATGACTTGTTTTGATTGTTATTGGGTGTTAGTGTGTTGACTGATTGTTAGCCAAAATTATTGTCTTTAGATATTTTCTTTAGCGGTAAATAGTACTAGCTAAAGGCCTTAGAAGTTAATTGTTTGGAGGGATACAATGAGAAAAAAATTGATAATAGCAAATTGGAAGATGAATGGTAGCGTTGTTGCTAACAGTAAATTACTGATGGCGATGCTTAAATTTACCAATAGATTAAGTAATTGTGAACTTGTTGTTTGCCCACCCTATATATATATGCATCAGGTGAAAGAATATATCGCCGGTACAAATATTAAACTGGGTGCGCAAAATATTAATGCTAATGAATTTGGTGCATTCACTGGCGAGGTATCCGTTGATATGCTCAGAGACTTCAACTGTCGTTATAGCTTAGTTGGACATTCTGAAAGGCGGGCACTTTATAATGAATCAAATGACGCCATCGCCGATAAAATAAAAAGCTTAGTAGCTGGAGGCATCATTCCGGTGCTTTGTATCGGTGAAAGCCTTGCACAACGAGAGCGAGGTGAAGCCAAAGAAGTTATCACCACACAACTCGCTGCCATTATCGATGTGGTTGGGCTTAAATGTTTTAAATCAGTGGTTATTGCTTATGAGCCTATCTGGGCCATTGGCACCGGAAAAACCGCTTCGGTAGAGCAAGCACAAGAAATACACCAAGTGATCCGACAATATTTGTCGAAGTTAGACAATAAACTCTTCAAAGATCTCTCAATACTTTATGGCGGTAGTGTTAATGAAAATAATGCCGGAGCATTAATTAAACAAAAAGATATTGATGGCTTTCTAGTTGGTGGCGCTTCATTAAAGGCAGATGCTCTTGAGCGAATTTGTTTAGGTGAAACGGTCATTATCGAGTGAAAACAAGCACGTCAATGCTTTAATTGAGGTAACATGACTTACAATGACTGAAATTGATTGACTATCACTTTCCCTTATGTGATATTAACTTTAAATGAATATAGAATGATTTTATTTACGAGATTATGAGCCAAATGTTGGGCTGTGAATTGTAGATCTAAGTTGAAGGATTAAAATGAAATATAACAAAGAAGAATTTAAGCACGTTAGTTATCTTTGGGATGATGAAGTTGCACCAGTAGAGTCAGTTGAAAGCTTAGTTTATCGCTCAAATGTTTTAGGAGCCGATCAACGTATTACCAACACTGGTGGTGGTAATACTTCAGCTAAAATTATGGAAACCGATCCGCTTACCGGTGAACAAGTTGAAGTATTGTGGGTAAAAGGCTCAGGTGGCGATATACGTACCGCTAAAAAAGAAAACTTCTCTTCTTTATACCAAGAAAAATTGGATGCACTAGACAAGACCTACCAGTCTTTTGAAGACAAGGGCCTTAAGTCATCAGGCGAAGATGCCATGATCCCGATGTATAAACATTGTAACTTTTGTTTAAATCCTCGTGCTTCTTCTATTGATACCCCACTGCATTCAATGATTGCTGAAAAGCATGTTGACCATCTTCATCCCAATGCCGTCATTGCAGTTGCTTCTTGTAAAGCGCAACGCGAATTAGCCGAAGTTATCTGGGGCGGGAAAATGGCCTACGTACCTTGGATGAGACCAGGTTGGGAAGCAGCGTTAGCATGTGAAGAAATTTACGCGAACCAACCGGGCCTAAGCGGTATCTTAATGGGTCAGCATGGCCATACTAACTGGGCCAGTGAAAGTAAAAGTTGTTATGAAACCTCATTGTGGGTGATTGAAACAGCGGCACGTTATATAGAAGAGCATGACAAAGGTGAAATGACTTTTGGTGGTGCTCGTGTTGAAAGCTTAAATGAAGATGACAGAACTGCTTTATTGTCAGCATTCTTACCTAAAGCGCGTGGCTTATTATCAAACAAAGTTAAATTTATTAGTACAGTTCAAACTGATGACACGGCTTTGCGTTTTGTTAACAGTGTTGACGCTAAACGTTTAGCGAAGTTAGGGACTTCATGTCCAGATCATTTCTTACGAACAAAAATTCAACCACTTTATGTTGATTTCGATCCAAAAAATGACGATCTTGCTACCTTAGTTGAAAAGTTCGAACAAGGCATGATCCAATATCGCATCGATTATAAAGCGTATTACGATGCATGTAGTGATGAAAACTCACCAGCGATGCGTGATCCTAGTCCAACAGTTGTATTAATTCCGGGCGTAGGCATTATCGGTTGGGGTAAAAACAAAAGTGAGTCAAGAGTGACCACTGAATTTTATAATTGTGCCATTGAAGTTATGCGCGGCGCTGAAGCAATCAGTGAATACACCGCATTGCCTCAACAAGAAGCGTTTGATATTGAATATTGGGCATTAGAAGAAGCTAAATTACAACGTATGCCTGCTGAAAAAACTTTAGCACGTAACGTAGTTGTTGTTGTTGGTGCTGGTGACGGCATTGGTAAAGAAACAGCATTTCGCGTCGCTAAAGAAGGCGCACATGTTGTATGTGCTGACCTACGTTTAGAAGCGGCGCAAAAAACGGCTGATGAATTAACGGCTATTTATGGTGAAGGTGTAGGTGTTGCTGGCACAGGCATTTCGAGCTGTGGACCTGCAATAGCATTAGAAGTTGATATTACTAAACGTGACAGTGTGCAAGCGATGTTCACTCAAATCACCTTAGCCTATGGCGGCATTGATAACGTGATTGTAACTGCGGGTGTCTTTTTAGCACCGGGTCAATCAGGAATGAGCAATGATCAAATGTTTGACGTTAGTTTTGCTGTTAATGTTAAAGGCGGATATATTGTTGCCACCGAAGCCAATGAAATTTGGCAAGCACAAGGATTAAAAGGCACGTTAGTCTTAACCACCAGTGTTAATGCGGCAGTGTCGAAAAAAGGCTCGTTAGCTTATGACACCAGTAAAGCAGCAGCAAACCATTTAGTCCGTGAATTAGCGGTTGAGTTATCGCCGTTAGTTAACGTTAATGCTTTAGCTCCAGCAACGGTTGTCAAGGGCAGTACTATGTTCCCACGTGACCGAGTTATTGCTTCTTTAACTAAGTATGATGTTGAATTTACAGAGTCTGATTCGGATGACGAGTTACGCGACAAATTAGCGATGTTTTACGCTCAACGCACCTTAACGCAACAACCTATTACGCCGGCAGACCAAGCCGAAGCTGCGTATTTATTAACTTCAGGGCAGTTAAGTAAAACCACAGGGCAAGTTTTGTCTGTTGATGGTGGTTTACACGAAGCGTTTTTACGTTAAGCCTTTTGACTTAATAACGATTTTTATTCGAATAAAAGATAAATGAACGAGGATAAACAGATGACACAACGTATTGATAAAGCGTTAATCGCAGATGAAAACCAAAAAGAAATGGCAGCATTGCAAGAAGATTATGATGCCCTAGGATGTAAGTTAGCCCGTCAAGATATAGACATTGAAAAAATCACCGCTAAGGCACAGGAATTTCAAATTGCTGTTCCTTCTTGGGGCACAGGCACCGGCGGTACACGTTTCGCGCGTTTTCCAGGTGAAGGCGAGCCACGTAATATTTGGGAAAAACTAGAAGATAGTGCAGTGATCAATGATTTATCTCAATGTACCGAGCGTGTATCTCCTCATTTTCCTTGGGATAAAGTATCTGATTTCTCTGAGTTAAAACAAACCTCTGATAGCATGAATTTGAAATGGGATTCGATTAACTCGAATACTTTCCAAGACCAGCTAGGCCAAGAGCACAGCTTCAAATATGGTAGCTTGAGCAATACTAATCCAGCAGCACGTGATTTAGCGATTCAACATAACTTGGATTGTATCGAATGGGGTAAAGAATTAGGCTCTAAAACCTTAACTGTTTGGGTTGGTGATGGTTCTAACCATCCAGGACAACAACACTTCCAAAGTGCGTTTGAACGTTATTTAGAAAGCATGAAAACTATTTATGCTGGTTTACCAAGTGATTGGGAAATGCATATTGAACATAAAATGTTTGAGCCTGCATTCTACTCAACCATTATCCAAGATTGGGGCAGCAACATTCTTGCCGCAATGGAATTAGGTGACCAAGCTAAATCATTAGTAGATTTAGGTCATCATGCGCCAAACGTTAACATTGAAATGATTGTTTCACGCTTAATTCAATTTAAGAAATTAGGTGGTTTCCATTTCAACGACAGTAAATATGGCGATGACGATTTAGACAGCGGTAGTTTACACCCGTATCAACAATTCTTGATTTTCAATGAATTGGTTGACGCCCAGTACCGTAACCAAGAAGGTTTCAACCCTAACTACATGTTAGATCAATCACATAATGTGACTGATCCTATTGAAAGTTTGATGAATTCAGCAGCGAGTGTACAACGTTCGTATGTTGCGGCATTATTAGTAAATCGTCCTCAGCTAACTGAATATCAAACGAATAATGATGCGCTTATGTGTAGTAATACGCTTAAAAATGCCTTTAATACCGACATTTCACCAATCTTAGCAATGGCGCGTTTTCGTAAAGGCGGCGCAATTGACCCAATTGCTACTTATCGTAAATCTGGATATCGTACTCAAGCGGGTGTCGAACGTCCAAATAGCGGTGGCAATGGCTCGGGTATTGTTTAAAAATTACTATGTAAATAAAGTAAATAAAGTAAAAAAATAATAACGATAATTATAAAAAACGCCTATTTTCTTGTTTACGTTGTTAACAAGGGATAGGCTTTTTGAGGAGAGAGTATGTCAACTGCAGCAGAGTTTGAAACAGAACCAGTATCCGCTGATAAATTACAATCGGGAAAAACGTTCGCCGCCAGTTATGCCGGTGAGCATGTCGCGGGCACAGAGTTTGTTATTGGTGCCTTGTTTGTTGCTTGGGGAGTCGGTACTGGTGATATTCTTTGGGGATTATTGCTTGGTAACCTTTTAGCGGTACTAACATGGGCTTTAGTTACTGCTCCCATTGCCACTGATACCCGCCTAACGTTATATGCCTACCTTGAAAAAATCGCCGGTCCTGGCACAATAAAACTCTACAGTGTTATTAATGGGGTGTTATTTTGTATTCTAGCGGGTGCAATGATAACCGTCTCCGCCTCAGCAGTGAAAATAGTCTTTGGTATTGCCCCGCAAACCGAGTGGTACCCTACTGATTTCTCCTTTGTGTTAGTTGCCTTAGCAGTTGGCGCCGTTGTGGTGTTAATGGCAATGAAGGGCTTTAAAAAATTAGCCGCCTTTGCTGAAATTTGCGCGCCTTGGATGATATTAATGTTTATTGTTGGTGCTTTGGTACTAATGCCGACATTGGTTGATGCAACGAGTAGTATCGCAAGTATTTCAAGCTTTGATGACTTTTTAACTGTTGCTGATAAATATATCTGGGTAGATACCGGTGGTGATATTGGTTTTTGGCATGTTGCTGCTTTTGCTTGGATTTGTAATCTAGCGATGCACGGTAGTATGGGCGATATGACAATTTTCCGTTTCGCTAAAAATTCAAAATATGGTTATTACTCTGCATTAGGCATGTTTATTGGTCATTATGTTGCTTGGATTTGTGCCGGTATTATGGGTGCAGCAGCGGCGTTATTATTAAAAGCGTCAATCACCGAATTAGATGCTGGTGTTGTTGCGTTTCAAGCGCTAGGTAGCGCCGGTATTATTGCGGTAATCATTGCTGGGTGGACAACCTCTAACCCAACCATTTATCGTGCAGGACTTGCTTTTCAATCATTGAACTATAAATGGGATAGAACCAAAGTGACTATGGTTGTTGGTATTATTACTACCATTATTGCCTGTTTCCCGTTTGTATTTTCTCAACTGTTGGGTTTTCTTGGCATTATGGGCTTAATGTTGGCACCAGTCGGAGCGATTATTGTTGCTGAGCATTGGTTATTCCCTAAGTTAGGCTTTACTCGTTATTGGTCTAAGTACCAAGGCAATAATACCAATAAGGCTGCTATGGTCACTTGGTTATTATCACTAGGTGTCAGTTATACCTTAGTGGTGACTGATGTATTGCATATGTTCTTCATATTATTACCTATTTGGATTTTTGCGACGCTTGTATATAGTGGTTTAGCGTCTATGATGGGAGCAAAAGAAACGTACCCTGAAGCCGCTGCTGCCGAACAAAAAGAGTTGGCGAGAAAAGAGGCTGAAGTTGTTTATCTAAGCTCTGCGACATCTTCAGATAAAGCTACTAGCAATAATGATGTGCCTGCTGAAGCCAAGTTAGCTAAATACATTTCTTGGGCTGCGTTAGCTGCTTGTGCTTATATGGGGGTAATGTCTTATATAACTCAAGATATTGAAACTGTTCGCACTTGGTTAATTGCACCAACGCTGGTTTACTTCTTCACTGCGACTTATGCCTATCTAGCGCAAAATAGCCATGAAGAAATACCTGTTGAAGTAACGGGCAACAACGCAGCGTAACTAAAAGTGTATCACTATGATTATTTCTGCTCCAACAGATTACCGAAATGCGGCGAAAAAGAAGTTGCCGCCATTTTTTATTTCTCTATATCGATGGTGGTTCTTATAGTGAACGTACACTGGCACGTAATGTTGAGGATTTAGCTGACATTGGGTTAAAGCAACTAGTACTAAATGATATGTCTGAGCTGGATCTATCTACCGATATTTTCGGTGAAAAGATGAGCCTACCTATTTCATTATCACCAGTAGGTTTAACAGGTATGTATGCTAGACGAGGTGAAGTTCAAGCAGCAAAAGCCGCTGAAAATAAAGGTATTCATTTTACCATGTCGACGGTTTCTGTATGCCCTATTGAAGAAGTAGCGCCTGCAATTAAACGGCCTATGTGGTTTCAGCTATATGTGCTTAAATACCGTGGTTTTATGAAAAATGTTTTAGAACGTGCGAAGGCGTCAGGGGTTAAAACACTAGTATTTACGGTTGATATGCCAGTACCGGGTGCTCGATATCGTGACATGCGTTCTGGTATGAGCGGATCTTTTGCTGCATCTAGACGAATATTGCAAGCGATGCGCCACCCTCAATGGGCATTTGATGTAGGGTTGTTAGGTAAACCGCATGACTTGGGTAATGTCTCGGTTTATCGAGGCGAGGCTACTAATCTGGAAGATTATATTGGCTGGTTAGGTGATAACTTTGACCCTTCTGTTTCTTGGAAAGGTTTGAGTGGATAAGAGAGTACTGGGACGGACCTATGATCATTAAAGGTATACTCGATGTTGAAGATGCTAGGGATGCAGTAAAACTTGGCGCCGATGGTATTGTTGTTTCTAATCATGGTGGTCGTCAGCTAGACGGCGTCTTATCTTTTGCCAAGGCTTTACCTGCTATTGCAGATGCCGTGAAAAGTGACCTGAAAATCTTTATTGATTCAGTTATTCGTCAGGACTTGATGTTGTACGTATGCTCGCGTTGGGCGCAGATTGTGCGATGTTGGGACACTCTTATATTTATGCATTAGCAGCGAAAGGGCAACATGGTGTTGAAAACTTTCTTGATTTGTATGAAAAATAAATGCGCGTGGCAATGACGCTAACGGGTGCAAGATGTATGAAAGATTTAAATAAAAACTCGTTAATTGGAACGATTTAATCATGCGTTGTTATTGCCCGCGAAATTTGGTGCTTGGACCTGAGTGATGAGTGCGCCAAGACTTGCGTCTAATACATTGTATTAACTCGTTTTATTATTGTTTTATTTGACTGGACTAGGCTCTCTGCTATCAGTCAAATACCTTTCTTAAATATTATCTCTATATGGTTTATTAATGACAAATTTAACTAATGTAGTTCCGCCTGGTGTAGTTAGCGGAGCACATTTAACGACATTGTATCGGGTTGCCCGTGAGCAAGGTTTTGCTTTTCCAGCAGTCAATGTTGTTAGTACTAATTCGATTAACGCAGCCCTTGAAGCGGCTTATCAATGTAAATCACCGATTATTATCCAATTGTCACACAGTGGCGCAGCATTTTTTCTAGGTAAGGGAGCACCATTAAAAAATCATCAAGCATCAATTGTGGGGGCTATAGCTGCGGCGCATTATATTCATGCAGTGGCAAAACATTATGGCATACCTGTTGTTCTTCATACCGATCATGCTGCTAAAAAACTATTACCTTGGATTGACGGTTTATTAGAAGCAGGGGAAGGGTATTATAAATTACACGGCAAGCCTTTATTTAGCTCTCATATGTTGGATTTATCAGAAGAAAGCTTAACTGAAAATATTGAGACTTGTCAGCAGTATTTCACTCAACTATCAAAGCTAGATATGGGAATAGAAATTGAGCTTGGTTGTACCGGTGGTGAAGAAGATGGCGTTGATAATACCGACCTTGATGCATCATTACTTTATACCCAACCAGAAGATGTTGCTTATGCTTACGAACAATTGAGTAAGGTAAGTGACTCATTCACCATCGCCGCTTCATTTGGGAATGTACATGGCGTCTATAAACCGGGTAACGTTAAATTAACGCCCGAAATTTTGAAAGATTCACAAGCATTTGTTAGTGAAAAGTATGGTTTAGTGCCTAATTCATTAAACTTTGTTTTTCACGGTGGCTCTGGTTCATATCCTTCCCAAATTAGTGAATCGATCAGTTATGGTGTGATTAAGATGAACATTGATACTGATACGCAGTGGGCAAGTTGGCAAGGTGTTGCTGATTATTATCGTGCTAACACAGAGTATCTTCAAAGCCAAATTGGTAACCCTACCGGGGATGATGTACCCAACAAAAAACATTACGATCCACGTGTATGGCTACGTAAAGTAGAACAGTCAATGGCTGAACGTTTAGCTCTTTCATTTAAAGAGCTGAATTGCCTTGAAAGATATAAGGATTAATGATGAAACACTTAATTCCCTGTTTAGAGCAAGAACCTATATTAGCTATTGAGTCATATCATATTAATCAATGTGTTGCCTTGATTATGGTGTCAACGGGCAAAGTAGATGAGTGCTTAGATAACAATAAAAAGGTTAGAGTATGTTGAACTTATTTAAATAAAGTTCAATCGTGATTTTTGTATAAAGTACTTTGATTAACGTTGTTTGGTTTATTGCTTA
>Ga0105356_10004863_pt1 | contig 12918 bp, 10 predicted proteins | sample GOMGulsemesocosm_3_FD_83502 | JGI IMG/M metagenome (GOLD analysis project Ga0105356, IMG submission 83502) | Methane-oxidizing microbial communities from mesocosms in the Gulf of Mexico - GOM9D Gulf of Mexico | ecosystem: Environmental > Aquatic > Marine > Cold seeps | place: Gulf of Mexico...
GTTACTTAACTAGTTAAGTAACCCCTTTGTATTTGTGTTATTAAAGCTAATAAGAGCTTATTTCCACAACTGAACAATTAACCGTTCAAAGTCGGCTTTAGAAGTAGAGTTACAACTCACCATATCAGCACAGGTTTTACCAACGATACGTGTTCCAGTTGTACCACGAGATGCTGGCGGGTTAAGTCGTAAATACGCTAGTTCATCATCAAATATTGTTTCAACTGTTGGCGATGAAACCTGAATAACTTCCATATCACTTTCTTCAGGCCATTTAATATCATTAACCTCAGCGATGATTTCACTACTTTCTCTTGGCTCTTTAAAAGGCGTTTCCTTTGTTAACATCTCAATCATAGTCGCGACTTTAGGATAACTACTATGAGTTATTTCACCATTATTGTGCAAGAAATTTGCGTAAGACTTTGCTTTAGAATGCTTGCCACTAATTGCTTTATCTAGCCATTTATCTGACTCTTGAGTATCTTTTTCAGTCAACTCGCCAGTTCCGTATGTGAGTGCGAGTAAGAAAGCCGATTGTGAGTGACCTTTTCTTGCGGCTTTTTTAAGGTATTTAATGCCATCATCGGTATCAATATAGCCATCTTCACTTAAGTAAAACAACGCCGTGCGATACTCAGCATAAGTATATTTATACCTTGCCGCCTTTTTAAAGTATTTAAAAGATTTGGCTAAGTCCTTTTCAGTGCCATAGCCTTGGTAGTAAAGCTCCCCCATTACCGATAAGGCAGTATTGTATTTTCGATAAGACATTTTTTGCCACTTGTTGAAATAATCAACACAAGTTTGTGTCATGCAAGGCTCCACTTTTGCCGCCTGAGCATTAGTAGTTATAGTTAGGGTAACAGCCAAAATTAACATAATAATTAACAGGTTAAGATTTTTCATAGTAAACGTCCTTTTTGTTTGTTGTTTGTTCTTATCTGTAGATGAAGAAAATAATCTTATTGGCTTACGCTACCTGATTGCGTATTCACATAACGCCAGAAATCTTCTTTATCTACGTGATAACAGCTAAATATTTTTTCACAGCGACGGCCTTGAATTCTTGTACCGGTAGCAAGATTGGTTGCTGGAGGAGCAGTTTTAAGGTGTGCTAATTCATAATCAAAAACATCATCAAGTTCTGGTGCGGTTACCGTAATCACCTCTCTATTGGGATCAGTCGGCCATTCAATAATTGTATTATTTGAACGGTTATCACTCTTAGAAGTTGAAACTTGGCGAACCTTCAATTCACTAATGATGTCATTCACTCTGGCGTAATGACCTTCACCTACTTGGCCACTTTTATATAAGTAGCCGGCATATTTTTGTGCAACTGAATGCTTCTTTTTTAATGCTTTTTCTAGCCATTTATCTGATTCTCCGACATCTTTAATACCTAGTTCACCAGTACCAAAAATAACGCCTAATAAAAATGCAGATTCTGTATGACCATTTCTTGCCGCTTTTCTTAAGTACTTTATCCCCTCTTCTTTATCAATAAAGTCCTCTTCCATTAGATAAAATACCCCTGCGCGATATTGCGCATAAGCAAATTGATATCTAGACGCTTTGCGAAAATACCGGATAGATTTTTCTAAGTTTTTTTCGGTGCCGTAACCTTGATAATAAAGCTCAGCTACTGCTGACATAGCTGAAACACGCTTGCTTCTCGCCATGATTTTCCATTTATTAAAATAGATAATGCATTTTTCTTCCATACAGGAATTTATCGGTATAGCCTGAATTGAGCGAGCTGGTATAAAAGAGGACAACAGTAAAGCGAAGATAAGAAATCTGATATAGTTCATTGTTATTATTCCATTAATACAATTACTGACCAAAAAAGATACTAGCCAAAAAAAAACAAGACTTCAAGTTTAAATCACTAGAAGTTTCAAGAATTAAAACTTCCTTACAAGAAACCGAATGCTGACATCAAACTGCGGGTACTCAACAGCAATGTAACCAAGACAACAATCGCAGCTAAGACATTCTGTCGCTTTGTATTACGTTGTTCACCTATAACACGACTATTCATCATCCAAAGTAAGAAAATCGCAATTAACGGTAACAAAATGCCATTAGCAACTTGGGCAAACCAAATAACTAACATGGGTTTATAACCTAAACTTGAAATCACCACTCCTAATAGCAAAATAACAAACCAAATCGTTTTAAAGGATAGTGAGTTTAATTTCTTATCTAAATTTAGCAGACCACTTAACGCGAATGCCGCAGCAAGAGGTGCAGTAACTGCCGAAGATATACCTGCAGAAAATAGACCTATCGCAATAAATACAGTCGATAAATCTCCCAGTATTGGCTCCAGTGCTGGTGCAATATCAGCGGCATTATTAATTTGAATTTGTTGACCAAAAAAAGTACTTGCTGCGGTCGATACAATCGCAATGGAAATTAAGCCGCCCAGAGGAATGGCAAAATATAAATCTTTACGTGCATCACTCAATTGCTCAACTTTTTGCCACTTTTTGCTGGCAGTAGCGCTATGTAAAAACAGATTATAAGGCACAACAGTGGTGCCAATGAGCGCAATAACGGTTAATGTTGCCCCTGAAGGTAAACTAGGAATTAGCAGCCCTGAAAAAAATGCTCTAAAAGAGAAATCTATCATGAAAAAGCTGGCCAAAAAGGCAATACTCATGATGCCAACCAGCACAATAAGCGACTTTTCAATAAATTGATAACTGCCTGTGGCCAATATACTTAAAGCAACTAGACCTATCACTATAGGCCAAAGAGAAGTCAGCCCAAACCATTGCAGCTCACCAAACAATTGAACTAAGCCTAAACTTGCGCCAGAGATATTGCCGCCTTGATAAGCCGCATTACCAACAACAATAGCACCTACCACTAAAAATATAGATAAGTACTTACTTAGCGGGGTTTTACAAGCTAAACGAATGTTTTCACCTAGCCCTTGCTGAGTAACAACACCTAACCGTGCCGCCATTTCTTGTAAAACGATAGTGGCAAAAACTGAAAATACTAATGCCCATAATAAGCTAAAGCCATAATTTGCCCCGGCCATAGTTGCCGTTATAACAGTACCAGGACCGATAAATGCAGCTGTAACTAAAACTGCAGGGCCAATTTGAGGGAGTTTTATCATAATACTTTGCTCAGGGTAATTATCACAATGTAATGGAAGTGTGCACATTCAAAGTTATCCAACAATTTGGAAAAGTATATGAACTAACACCAAGAAAAGTTCAATAGTACACTATACTTTAGGCTTGGCTATCCTTTAGATGTTAGTTTTAAGGCTTAAAATGGATGAAAATATTTTAAATTCTGTCATTGAAATAACAAACAAGAGAGATACAGACTCATTAGAATTAAGTATGACATTAGCTTTAGTAGAACAAGTCGATTGCCTTCGATTAGTTATATACAAAAGGCTTAACGTCAATGATTGCTTAGCGATAAAGTCAAATATTGACCTTGTTATTCATGATACTAAATCGAAATACGAGTGGTTAGAGCCTGAAGTTATTCAAGACGTTAGCCCTGAGCTTAAGTCTTGTTTTGAGTTTTCATGCCCCATTCATAAGGAACTTAAAGCTAATAATGAAGAAAGTTGGCACCCAATAGCCATTGATAAAAAAACTGTCGCCGTTATTTATATTAATTCGAAGAAGCTCAACAGAGAACAACAAGTACTTTTAAATGGATTTTGTCGAATTTATGAAAACTACCTAAGTATTTTGAGAGAAAGTGAATGTGATAAGTTAACAGGATTACTAAACCGGCAGACTTTTGAAAATAAAGTAAGACGTTTTCTTGAGCAAAAATCTAAAAACCCACTGCCTACATCAGTAGAGTTAAATAATCGAAAACCCAACCCGAACAACACTTCATGGCTTGCCATCATTGACATAGATTATTTCAAGCGAGTCAATGACCAATATGGCCATGTTTGTGGTGATGAGGTTTTACTTACGTTTTCGCAGCAATTAAAAAGTCACTTCAGAAAGGAAGACTTATTATTTCGTTTTGGTGGTGAAGAATTCATCTTAGTATTAACAGCAGAAAACTCACAGATAGTTGAAAATAAACTTAATGAATTCAAAATAGAAATTGCTAAATACAACTTCCCCTTCATTGAGTCCCTAACAGTTAGCATAGGTTTCACTCAATTACATGCAAACATGTTTATATCATCAATTATTGATAGAGCAGATAAAGCGCTTTATTACGCAAAAGATCACGGTAGAAACAGCGTAAATTGCTTTGAAAAGTTAGTTGAGCAGAAATTACTGGTTCAACAAGAGCCGAGTAAAACCTCCTCTATTGAATTATTTTAACTTAGCAACTCAGTTTGTTATTAACATACTGAGTTTCTAGCAAGTAAATGTTATTTAATGATTAATTTTTTGCCTGCTTAACAAATTAACCTAGTATTGCTATATTCCCTGTCAAATGACAACACTAATTAGCATAGCCGATACATTACCTAATCAGCCGAGAACAACGATATAATCAACAGGTTTAACCTATGACAATACTCTCCTACGTTAACAAATTTCAACTACTACTGTTTTTTTCCTTAGCTTTACCGCATTAAACGCCATAGCTACAAGTAGCAATGTATCCTACCAAGCTATCACCACTAAAGATGAACACATTGACCTTGGCGAATTAGAGTTTGCACTAATTCCTTTAACCAAAGCTGAGCTATCCGTAGAAGTTGATGCTTGGCTTCATTTACTAAAAGCAAAAGCCACTATTGTCAGCGAAGCCGAAATTCTTGTAAGCCAAAAGCAAAGAAAAATACTCGCTGCCCATGAAATTTCAGATCTCAGTGCTGATAGTGTTGAACTAATTAAAAAAGGTAAAGCAGATAAAACTGCTGCTGCGGAGCTAAAAAAAGACCTCGCTGAAATGAATACACTTGCCAAAGACTTAGGCCATAACAAAGCAGAGAAAGCGGTCAAAACTATGGCTAAAACACCAGAGTCGCTCACTGAGTTAGCTGAAAAATCTGAGCAATACGGTGATAAGCTGCAGCATAGACGTGAAAATTTAATCAAAAACCTGACACTATTACATGCAGACAAAAATGATGTATTAGAGCGTTTTCGATTAGTGCTTAATAATTGGGAAACTAAGGGTGGAGATGGCGCTGAGTTACATCTCTACGCTAACGCAATATCCGGCACCACTGTTGACTTAACGGACAGTAGTGCCGCTTGGTTAACCATTAAAGGATGGATGATGTCACAAGATGGCGGATTGCGCTGGTTGGCAAATATTATCAAATTTTTTCTGGCACTTAGCTTGGTCTATTTACTATCAAGAACTGCAGGAAAGCTCGCAGATGCAGCACTAAGCAGTAATAGTAACCTATCTACATTGTTAAAAGAGTTTATTAAAGTCTCTGTACGCCGAGTTATTTTAATTATTGGTTTTATTGTTTCACTAACTTTAATAGAAATTAATGTCGGCCCTGTATTAGCCCTTATTGGTGCCGCCGGTTTAGTAGTGGGCTTGGCACTACAAAGCACTTTAAGTAACTTTGCCAGTGGTATGTTGATTCTAATTTATCGCCCTTTTGATGTTGGTGACATTATTGAAATAGATGGTGTAACGGGTACAGTTCATTCAATGACATTGTTATCTACTTCAATAAAAACGTTTGATAACCAGCACTTGGTAGTACCAAATAATAACATTTGGGGCACTACCATTGTTAATGTAACAGGTAGCAGAACTCGCCGTGTAGATCTCGTTTTTGGTATTGGTTATGGTGATGATATGGCAAAAGCGGAAGCTATCATGCTTGATGTGGTAAACAGGCATGAATTGGTTTTAGAGCACCCTGCTCCAATTATAAAAGTAAATCAGCTAGCCGATTCATCTGTTAACTTTGTTTGTCGACCTTGGGTAAAAACAGAGAATTACCTTGATGTTTATTGGGATATCACCCGACAAGTAAAAGAAGAGTTTGATAAGCAAGGTGTCTCTATTCCATTCCCACAACGAGATGTACACGTTCACCAAATAACAGCCCCCATAGAGAAATAAAAAACTATTTTAGTGATAGCAAACGGTAGATTTGCTATCACTGATATCCCTAACTCATTACTTTATGGCTCTATTTCCTATCGGTTTTAAGCTTTTACGAGTTTTTAACAAAATCATTAATAACAATAAGCTATACATACTACCACCCGATTCTTTTGAGTTATCAGGTTCTCCTTCGGTAAAAACAGCCGTTAATTTTATACTTGAGGCTTTTTTGATTATGCAATGTTCGTAGCTTTTGGTGGCATAAAAGTAAAATTTCTTTTTATTAAATTCACCTGTAGCCACATCAATAAGAGAATCGTTATTAAAGTCGCCAAAAGCTGTCGCCGTTAAGCCTTCAGAAGGAGCAGCTAATGTCTTTGGCGATGAAAATAATGCATTGCCTTTGCCCAATGCTAAAGTCAGCTCCGCAGGTTTATAATGAGCAGCTAAAATATCAACCTTACCATCTTCATCTATATCTCCAAAAGCGGCGCCATAACTACTCCCACCCTTAGAAACAACTTCCCGCTTTGCACCAAGTTGACCTGAGTAGACAACAATTTCACCCGAGGTAATTTCGGCCGTTAAGATTAACGGTGTCTCTCCTTCGTTTTGTTGAAATGTATCTAAGGTAATAGCTGCCTTTTCAGCGATAATATTTTGTTCGATTAAAGCATCACCGTTATTCTTAAACCAAGTAATCTTTTCATTAATGATACTATTTACCAGTACAAAAAGATCACCTGAAATATTAGCGCTAAATGAAGAGACAACTATATCGGGCAAACCATCTAAATCATAATCGACGACAGAAAATGCATAAGGTCGAACTGTGTCGAAAGTAAACTTTCTTTCATAGATAAAGTCACCATTGCCATCATTTAAGTACATTTTTATGCCACTTGTGCCCAGACCATATTCAGCAATAAATAAATCTTGATAGCCGTCATTATTCCAGTCAAAGCTGTCCATTGCCGAAGGATAATTAATCTCAGATTTAAACGTTTTAGTGGAGAAACTACCGTTACCTAGATTTTCATAGGCTAGGACTTCACCATCAAACAAATTAATTGCCATTAAGTCATCTAAGCCATCATTGTTAAAATCGATAGTTTCTAAGGTTTTTGCCCCCCCTGAAGCCCTTCCTATCAGATGCGAGTCTGTGATGTCTGACTGAATAATGACACCATTACCCATATCACATTTCTGACCTTGCCAACTATCAAAGTGCCAACCAGAGTCTGCCATAGGAACTAAAGTTTGCGCTGCACTGTCGGTACTGATCTGACAATCAGTAGAGCATGTTGTGTTCGAGGCTTGTACTTGTCCTTGACCTAAGATTTCAAGATCAACCTTAAAGGCGTGCGCATTTATCATTGTGCCAAAAGAAAAAGCTAAAGTTGTTCTTTTTAATATTATGTTCTGCATAGTTTCCATCATCGTTTTTTAAAAGTTACTTGTTTGTAAGTAATTTTCTAAACAACTGGAATAAGGATGTTATAATGTTGTTATTATTTTTTTATTCATGAATAAAATCAAAAGATTACAGAATTATGGAAGATGAATTTAAACTAGGTGTTTATCATATTTACCCTAAACATAACAAAGTGAGTAGCGAAGAATCGGTAGTAAAAATAGAACCGAAAATAATGCAGGTACTTTGTTTATTGGCCTCGAACCAGGGAATAGTATTTAGCAGACAAGACATCGCAGACAAACTGTGGCCTGAAACCATTGTCGGCTTAGAAGTTATCACACGTGCTATTTTCGAATTAAGAAAAGTATTAGCTGACGATCCCAAAAAGCCTAAATATATCGAAACAATTGCACGAAAAGGTTATTGCTTTATTGGACAGATTGAACCAATAACAACACCGACTCAAAGGATTTCAATAGAAAAACCCTATAAACGAAAGACCCTTTTAACCTATTCTCTTAGCACAATTCTATTCTGCGGGCTCATTGCATTGTTTATTAATGTGTTATTGAGTGAAACTCCTGCTTCATCAATTACAGGAGTTCCTACTCACTATCAAAGTGCAATTTTGTCTGATGGAAATACCAATATCCAATCTGCCGCTATTTCATCCGATTGGTCAAAACTCCTATATATTCAGACAACTAAGCAGCCAGTTACTTCATCTGTTATGGTAAAAGATACCAAGACACATGAATCATCAGTAATAAAAACGGGAGTGAAAGAGTATCGTTCCCCTATTTGGAGTAAAGAAAAGGATGTAGGGTATTTTGTTCAATGTATTGAAAATAACTGCGAAATTGTTAACTTCAATTTAAATGCTAACTCAATGCACATTATATTTAAGAGCAAACATCGCATACAAACTATTCAACTATCTGGAGACTCAAAGAAAATAGCCCTTACCCTATCTAAAAAAAATAGCCCTGTTATTGCTTTGTTAACCATCAAAACAGGGCAATTACAATTTCTGCCAACAACTAAGAGCTTCAATAATTACGCTCCAACTTTTACCGCCGATTCATCAGCACTTTATTATATTGAAAAAAATAATGGCCAATCCAAAATCAAGCATATTGATTTATTGACTCAAAAAGAAAGCACTGTAAGCAATCAGTTTTCTAAGATTACTAGCCTTTACTTGTTATCAGACAAAAGTTTACTTATTGCAGGTCAAGTATCAAGCCATCAATCTATTTGGAGATTTGATGTGAATACAAAAGAGATAAGCCAAGTTAAATCGATTGAAGCAAACAACCAAGCTTATAACTTAGTTGCAAATAAAGACTTACAGCAACTGTTTTATCTCAGTAAAAGTTCAAATTTTGATATTGCTGCGAAAGGTTTACCTTCAGTTGTGAACCTAAAATCCCTAAATAGCCATGCTAATGATTTAAACTCCCTTTGGTCTAATACCAACCAAGCTATTTTCTTTGTATCTCAACGAACTGGACAGTATGAATTATGGAGTTACAGTAATAATGTTAATAAGAAACTAACGAATATTTTCGCTGATATCATCGAAAGACCTATCTTGAATAGAGATCAAACTAAACTCGCTTTCGTGGCACAGGTCAATAATAATCTACATCTATATATCTATGATCTGGCTAAGCAACAAATGACGTTAACTCAAGAGGTAGAGCAACAATCTCACTTACTCTCTTGGTCTAATAACGATAACTCGATATATATGAGTATCGCTAGCGAAAATATGTATGACATCTGGCAATTTGATATTGCCAAACAACAAAAGAAGCAAGTAGCTTTATCCGCTGGCCTTATTGCTATTGAACAAAAAGAAGACCATTTAATTTTTGGCGATTTACGCAGTCGGCAATTAATGATTAAAAATAGCAACGGCAGCACCAAGATCCTTAAATCCTTTAAAAATATACCGTTATTAGTCAGACCACATAGCATAAAGTACCAGCACAAAAATCAGCGTTTGTTCTACGTTGAACGACACCTTTCTGAACAAAAAATAATATCCAGTTCTATTACTGACATAAGCAAACAACAAGAGTTATTTAGCCTTTCAACAGATAGCTATATTACTGACTTAGGAATGAATGAATCAAATTATGTCTTGTTTGATAAGTTAACCTCTAACGCTTCACAATTGGTATTATTAAACGCGATAAAATAAATCAGACAGAAAAAAGCCCACTTGATTAAAGTGGGCTTTTAGTATCACCATTCATGTAAAAGCTAACATTTAACTTAAAAGCAAAAGTGATCAGCTTACTTGTTTATACAATAAATAAAATGGCTTGGTAATGAATGAAAGACTCTACAAAATCGCTATTTCGCCGCACTTAAAATCTTAGTTACTATATCTAACGTTAAGTCACCGGTTTCAGATAACTGTGTTAGACCCATTTTTTCCATATTAGCTACTAATTTCGTTATTTCTTCATCACCTATGTGGTAGTGTGAAAGCTTAGTTACTATGCCAAGTGAATTGAAAAAGTTTTCGGTTTTATCTATAGCAGCGTTAATTTTTTCGTCATCTGTACCATCAGTAATATCCCAAACTCGTTCTGCAAATTGTAGTAATTTAGCGCGTTTTTGCTCTGTTCTTTCACGTAATAAACTTGGCAATATAATAGCTAAAGTACGACCATGAGCAATACCAAACATCGCCGTCATTTCATGACCAATCATATGAGTAGACCAGTCTTGCATAACACCGACGCCAATTAAGCCGTTAAGTGCAGAAGTTGCCGACCACATAAAGTTTTTACGGGCTTCAATATTGCTATTATCATTATAAGTAAGAGAGCCATCTTCAATTAAGGTTTTAAGCAACCCCTCTGAAAACCTATCTTGTACCTTGGCATTTTGTGGTTGCGTTAAATATTGCTCAATAACATGAATAAAAGCATCAACAACACCATTGGCGATTTGTTCTTTAGGTAGTGTTAATGTTAAATCAGGATCTAATACCGAGAACTTTGGAAACACTAATGGTGAAGTAAATGGGTATTTTTGTTGATTATAAGTAATAACACCAAAAGTATTCATTTCAGAGCCAGTTGCCGGCAAAGTAACAACACAACCTAGTGGCAGTGCTTCTGTTGCAGGCACAGGCTCAAAACCATTAAATAAGATCTTCTCATGTTCCGTTTCTTGTTTTGCTGCTAGGGCAATAAATTTTGTGCCATCCATTACAGAGCCACCACCTACAGCAAGTAAAAAATCTACCTTTTCTGTACGAACCAAGTCAACTGCTTGCATCAAGGTTTCGAATTTTGGATTAGCTTCAATACCGCCAAACTCAAGTACTTCACGATTCCCTAAACTTGCTTTAATTTTATCTAAAGTACCAAATCGCTTAACACTGCCACCGCCAAAAAGCACTAATACTTTGGCAGTTGTTGGTACTAATTTATTTAATTCATTTAAGCGTTCTTGGCCAAATACAATTTGTGTTGGGTTGAAGTAATCAAAGTTTTGCATAATATTTCCTCTTTTTAAGATGATGTCATTTTACTCTCGAAAGCAAAGATAAAAAGGGGGTAATCAGTCAAAATCATGCCTAAAACTCTCAGTAGAAGTAATTTTAGAGATTACACAATAACTTTTAGTTATACTGTTTACTAACAAAAAATGAATAACCACTGCAGGATTTAACCATGATTAGTTTTATTGACAACCTAGCTATATTAGCCACAGAAGAAGGTTATAATAAAACGCCGCTTTCAGGTGTTGGGGTATTTAAAGCCAGTGAATCTACAGCGCGGGAGCCTCTGTGTTATAGCCAAGGCATTATCATCATAGCGCAAGGACAAAAACGCATTCACTTTAATCAACAAGTTTTTGATTACAACCCGGATAATTACTTAACCCTAACCTTACCCTTACCTGCTGAGTGTGAAACTAGAGTCGAGGTGGGTAAACCGCTTTTAGCATTGGTGATTGATCTAGATTTAGCTATCTTAAGCGAGCTCGTCCGTGTATTAGACGATCATGGAAAAATCAAGCAGAGCAACAGTTTAGCAGAGAACAAAGGTTTATTTGTTAGTCAAAGTAACCAAGCATTATCTTGTGTGGTTAGTCGTCTTGCTGATTGCCTTAACTCATCATTGCAATGCGATATTATTGGCCAAGGCTTATTGCGTGAAGTATTTTTCCATATTCTTAGTGGGCAACAAGCAGCTCCTTTAATTGCACTGGTCTCTCACAATACTCACTTATCTCGTATGGAGCGAGTACTGAAGCATTTACATAATAATTTCCAAGGAAAACTCGATGTAGAACAACTTGCTAGTATGGCAAATATGAGTAGTTCAACTTTCCATAGAAACTTTAAACAAATTACTGCCTCGTCACCGATACAATATGTCAAAAAAATCAGGCTAGGCCGAGCTCGTGAGTTATTGCAAGACCAAGGACTTAAAGTTAAACAAGCTGCTGCTCAAGTAGGTTACGACAGCCCGACCCAATTTAGCCGTGAATTTAGCCGTTTCTTTGGTCAAAGCCCAAGTGAATGTGCAAATAGTTAAGAAGCAGTAAAAATTCGAGCAACAAATTGAGTTATTTTTCAATTATAGCTGTTGGCTTAACAAAAAATCCTCAATACCATGAAGGACTTCACTGAGCTTTTCTCTATGTGGCATATGGCCACATTCATCAAAAATTAAACATTGAGCTACACCCGAGACATTCTCAGTAATATAACGAGGAAAGGCGCTCGAGCCATATTCATCTAACTCGCCATGCAGAACTAAAACGGGGCAATTCACATCCTTAAGGCAATAATCTAAGCTCCAAGTTAAAAGCTCTGGTGCTAACCAAGTATCTGTCCACGCCTGAAGGACCCAAGGTGCTTTTTCTCCGTGCCACTTTGTTAAGCGTTTCATTTGCCCTGGCTGAGCAAAAACTTGCTTAGCGGTTTGAATACCATCAAGCGTGAGTGCTTCGACAAAAGCTTGCGCTGCTATGGTGATAAGACCTTTACACTGTAAATCATGAGCGGCAATATTAACTGCCATAGCGCCACCAACACTATGTCCTAATATTAAATATTCATTAATACCAAGCTCAGCTTTAATAGCAGGAAAATAAACTTCTGCTTCTTCTTTGATAAAGTCAAATAACGGTAAAGTATGTTTTGGGGATGATTTACCAAAACCTAATCTATCATAGGCGATAACACGCCGGCCAAGCGAATTAGCAAGCTCTTGTGGAAAGTCTTTCCATAAACCCACGCTACCTAATGAGTCATGCAATAAAATAACAGGTACAGATAAATTTACTTTTTCAGGCAGCCATTGCTTAACAAAAATATGTAAACCGCCGATAGAGACAAACTGCTCTTGTGTCGTAATATGCTGCATTTAGTACTTTGCCAGCCAGTCCAACACATGCTGCCAAAGCTTTTCAGATTTCTGACTAAA
>Ga0105356_10004864_pt1 | contig 12910 bp, 12 predicted proteins | sample GOMGulsemesocosm_3_FD_83502 | JGI IMG/M metagenome (GOLD analysis project Ga0105356, IMG submission 83502) | Methane-oxidizing microbial communities from mesocosms in the Gulf of Mexico - GOM9D Gulf of Mexico | ecosystem: Environmental > Aquatic > Marine > Cold seeps | place: Gulf of Mexico...
ATAAAGATAAATTAAAAGAACTGATTTTTACAGACTATTATGATAATCAAGAACCCGCTATTTGGCATTTTTTTGCTGTTTACCAAAAATAAATAAAAAAGGCAGTCCACTTTATTTAAAAGCGGATTTTTAGCCCTGAGTGTAATTTTCGGCTTATTAAAAACTATTGATAACAAGCATCAAAAAACTGTTTTTCTAGCAGTACAGCTTGTTTAAAGTAGTCTTTGATTGTTTCTTGTTTTTTTGCATCTGCATCATTAAATGCTGTATCGAGTTGGGTACGCAGATGTTCAACTACGGATTCAAAGTACTCACCTGAATGTAAAGAAATCCACTCTGAGAAGTAAAAAGGAAGTGTTTCAACAGTTTTGACAAAAGGCTTTGCCCAAGATAAATAAATCCACTCAGCAACACATAACACTGCAATCATATTCGCATATTCGCCACTTTTGGCTGCTTTTAACATCAAAGCTTGAAAGTCACTGCTTGGTTTTAAGAGTATTGGATTCTCTCTTTGCTCTTTAGCAACATTCAACACTTCAAAAGATCGTTGAAAATAAGTATTTTCAGGCCCTGCAATAATGCCTAAAAAATGAGCTAAAGGTAAACGATCGTTTAAAGAGGGGGCATGATAAATAGCGCAAGAGGCTAAACGTACAAAATTATCAATAAAAGTATAATCTTGTGATAAATAAAGTCGCATTTTATCTAAGCATAAACTATTATCTGCAAGCTCAGTAGTAAAAGCATGATTCGTAGCACTGTTCCAATTTTCAATACTCTCTTCTTTTAATTGTGTACTTGCTCTCATTGGTTTTTTCCTTCTTTATTTGATGCATAAAATATTTCACTTTAAATATTTAATTATTCATATGTCTTATTTCTAAGCTTAGATAGAACTGGAATATTACTTCCTATTAAATAGCTACGATTTTAGAACATACTATCCACTTTAATATGAAAATTTCGTACAAATAACAAAGAGAAAAACGTTTAATCTAAATTAACATGGTCCAAATATTTGCCTTTAACAAAATTAGTAAAAAACTCTGAGCCATGTAGTTTTATTCTAAAAAAAAGAAGATTCAATCGCAGTGCTTTAAATTAAGAGTAGAATTAGACAAACACTAAAATAAATTGAAAATAGTATCTATTTTAAGCCTATATACAATAAAATGCCATACACAAAAGGGAATCAATATATGAATACAAATGTACAAGATCTTAAACCAGATAGGCCTTCTATTATTACTACAGAAGTTGATGCTATTAGTTTTTATCGTAAAATGGACACAGAAGCAACAGTGAAAGAGATGATTGAGGGTAAATACGTTATTGTAGAAGAATTTTACTCTAATGGCTTAGAACTTCTTGTTGAGCTAAGACGAGCTTTATTACTAGAATTTAGTGATAGTAGTTTTCAAGGTCAAAGAGATTACAGATCTGCTTTTAGAAAAGCATCTCACAGACTATTAATAAAAGTAGAAAATAATAAATTAGCAGTTAAAAAATGCCCAGATATTGGATGGTTGAAAATATTATATCCTGAGCTTTCTGATTTTTATATTTCTTATCCAGAAGTTCAAGGCATGAATTCTTCATGGCAATGGCATGAAAAAGGATTAAAGGTTAAAACCTTAAACTTATCTCTTCATCCTTATTATGGAACCTATTTTCCTACAAGATTTGACCATATCGTATTATTTGATAAATGGTTAACAACATATAAGGGAGCTAAAAAGAAAGCTGTTGATATTGGTGTGGGAAGCGGAGTTTTATCCTTTCAATTACTTAGAAAAGGTTTTAAAAATATTTTTGCATCGGATACTAATAAAAATGCAATTATTGGCGTTTCTAAAGAGAGTGCACGATTAGGTTTTGATAAAAAAATAGACTTATCTTATGGAGATTTATTTGAATCATATGAAGATAAAGCCGATTTAATTGTTTTTAATCCTCCTTGGTTACTAGCTAAACATGATCTTGAAGAAGGAATTGATAAAGCAATGTATTACGAAGAGGATTTATTTCCAAGATTCTTTGAAGAAGCAAAAAAACACCTAGCAGACGACGGAAAATTAGTTTTAATATATTCAAATCTTGCACAAGTAGTTGATAGAAACGCAGCTCATCCGATTAAAAATGAGTTAGAAAATAATACAAGATTTAAAAAAGAAGAATTTTTACAAGCAGATGTAAAAGCTTTATCACAAAGAACAAAAAGAACAAGTCAAAGATCTAAAGAAAAAGTAGAACTATGGGTTCTAAGTAACAACGATACTTAGGAATCAATTAAATTAAGCATAAGTTTTCTTATGCTTAATTTTCTAAAAATTTATAATAATACTCTCACAAAAACCTTAGTTTTCTAACTTAATCTCATTTATTTAAAACTCATACAAATTACCTTTGCACTTTTTTCTCTTAGCAGAATTTAATCATTGCATTCAGCATCATTTTTTTCTGATTATGTGGAATACAAATAGTTCTGTAAAAAGAAGATTCTTATACAGTGTTTTAAATTAATTAAAACGCAAGTAATCCTTTATTTAAGTTTTAATGAAATAAATAGACACTTATTTAGAAATAGTATTATACTTACCTAAAGTATAGTAAGAAACATTTAAGAATGTATGGAGTATACTTTTTCAAGTTTAAAAGGATAAAAAATGAACTATTTCAAAAAACTTTCTCTTAGTGCCTTGATTATTGTTACAGCAAGTTTGCTTCAAGCAAAAGAATCTAAAATTAAAATAACAACAATTAATGTCAACAATGGTGTGTATATGTTAATGGGACAAGGTGGAAACATTGGCCTATCAGTAGGAAAAGATGGTGTTTTTATGATTGATGATCAATTTGCACCTTTAAGTGCAAAAATCAAAGCAGCCATTTCAAAAATATCAAAAAAACCTTTAAAATTTGTTATTAATACACATTGGCATTTTGATCATACGGGTGGAAATGAAAACTTTGGTAAAGACGGTGCTATCATTGTATCCCATAATAATGTACGTAAAAGAATGTCAAAAGAAGGTTTTATAAAAGCCTTTAATAAAACTATCCCTGCCTCACCAAAAGTGGCTCTTCCTATCATAACGTTTAATGATGAAATAAATTTTTATTTTAATAATGAAGAAATAGAAGTTCTACATCAAGAAAATGCACATACCGATGGAGACAGTATTATCTTTTTCAAGTCTTCAAATGTAGTGCATACGGGAGATATTTATTTTAATGGTTTTTATCCTTTTATAGACAGTTCTAGCGAAGGAAGTATGAATGGTATTATTACTTCTGTAAACTATATTTTGTCACGTATTAATGATGAGACAAAAATCATTCCTGGGCATGGGAAGCTTTCCAATAAAAAAGAATTGATTTCTTATCGTGATACCCTAATAATATTAAGAGATAGAATGCAAGCACTTATTAAAGAAGGTAAAAGCATTGAGGAAATTATTGCAATGAAACCTAATGCTGATTTAGATGAGACCTGGGGAAAAGGTTTTTTAAATCCAGAAACATTTTTAAAAATATTATACGGTGTCATAAAAGACAATATGAAATAGAGGACCTTGTCCTCTAATATAGTAAACTCTACAATAAATTCATAGATAACTTCAAATTTGACTTTTATGAACTAATTAGTTTCGTTTGTATCTGAATCTTTAGATTCAGCTTCTTTTAGAGCTTGTTTCTTTTTTAGTTTTTCTTCTTTCTTTTTCTTCTTTTCTATTTCTCTTGCTTTTTTTTCATAATTATAATTTATTTTGGCCATTGTTTTTTCTCTTTTTGTTGGGATTAGTAATTTTTATAATTATAGTATTTATAAGTTTATAAGTTACGCAGACAGTATACCTAATTAATAAAATGAATATGTATTTAATTAAAAATAATTAAGTAAACTGTTACTAGAAATATAATTAGAGAAACTGTTCCATGAACTCTTCTAAATTTTCTCAAATTTAAAGAAGTTTAAATTATTAGCATCATAAAGATTTATTTGATAAAACTAATCTGTTACTACCTTCATTTTTTGCTGTATATAAAGCCTCATCTGCCTGGGTATATAAGTGTTTTGCATCAGTAATTTTATCTGCTCCTAAGACAATTAATCCTGCAGATATAGTAAGATATTCACTTACCTCACTTTTCTTATGTTCGATTTTTAATGCTTCAATACCTTTTACAATACTATCCATAAAAGCAAAAGATTCATTCGTTTTCCCACCTGAAGATATTATGCAAAATTCTTCTCCACCTAATCTGAAAACATAATCACTTGCTCTGCTTGCATGCTCTTTTAAATATAAGGATATCTTTGAAAGTGCACTATCACCTTGGGGATGGCCATAACAGTCATTGTATTTTTTAAAATTATCGATATCTATACACAGTACAGAGATATTTAGATTCTCTCTTTTTACCCTTCTGATTTCAGATTCTATTATTTTATTAAAATACCTTCTATTGTAAAGTGTTGTTAATTCATCCACGATAGAGAGGGACTCAAGTTTTTTCTTATTCGTGATATCTTGTCTAATTGCTATAAAATTTAAAATCTCACCACTTTCATCTAAGATAGGCGTTATAGTCAGGGTTGCCCAATAAACATCGCCATTTTTATTTAAGTTTTTAATTTCTTCTTTAAAAATTTTTTTTGCATTTAACACGCACCACATATTAGAATAGAAACTATCTGGCATATCTGAGTGTCTGAGTTTTTTATGATTCTCTCCTAATAATTCATCTTTTGAATACTTCACGAATTTACAAAAAGCACTGCTTGCATCAATTATTATTCACTTATTATCCGTAATAGAGATAAGTACGTTTTCATCAATAATATCTAATAAATTCATCTTTTCAAATAATTTTTCTCTAAAAATACCAGAAGAAACACTGTCTTGAATATTTAACAGCAGCTTGTTTAAATTAATCGGTTTAATATTAAACTTATACGTATTAAACGATATAGCTTCTAAAAAAAGATCCATATCAGAATACTTTGCAGTAAAAATAACAGGAATCTTCGTATTAAGCTCTTTAATCATTTCTAAACCATTTTTTTTAGGCATAGCTAAATCAATTATAAGTAAATCAGGATTAATCTTAGAAAATAGTTTTATTCCCTGGTCTGCATTATTAACGCAATAAAAATTCTTTATATATTGTTTGCAAAAAGAAGATACCGCTTCTCTTACCAAATCGTCATCTTCTACATATAAAACTGTTATATTTTTTAACAATTTTTCATTAATTTTACTCATATTACTCTTTTTTAATAAACACAAGGGTTTAGATTTTTTACTTTATATATCATATTATATCAATTCAACAACTTTTATTTATTGATTGAGATTATGATTATAAGTTTATAGTGATTTTTTTTAATTTGTAATATGATTTATAATTAAATTGGGGAAAGAACCCATTTTTATAATTCACTTTGATAGAAGGCAAAAATTGTTAAATTTATAATAAAATATCAAGAAATACTTGATGTTGACAAAGAATGTTGAACAATCTCTTTCTTCGAGATAGGCAGTGTAATTGTAAACTCAACACCTTTTCCATTTTTACTTTTACATACAATTTCACCATTAAGATTATTTGCAATTATATTATAAATAATGTTTAAGCCAAGGCCTGTTCCTCCATGTTCTCTATTCGTTGTAAAAAATGGGTCAAAAATTTTATGTAATATTTCTTTTTTTATTCCTGAGCCATCATCTGTATATATTAATATTAATAAGTTATTTTCCTTAATTATCTTAATTCCAATAATTCCTTTTTTATTCTTAGCATATCCATGTTTTATGGAGTTAATAATTAAATTTGATATTATTTGTGAGAAGGCTCCAGGATATGAGGTTATGCATAAATTATTATCAATATCAAGTATTATTTGGATTTTTGTTTTTTTTGTAATATTACTAATACTTAATAAAATATCATCTATATATTCTTTTAAATTAAATTCTCTTCTTTCTTCATTTGTTTGATCTACTGAGACTTTTTTAAAACTCACTATTAAGTGTATGGTTTTATTTAGATTAAGTAAGATCATGTTTACTAACTCACTTGAAGTTTCTAGGTATTCTTCTAGTGTTTCTTTAGTCAAAAGATCTTTTTTATATGTATCATTAATTTCTTTTGTAATATCTGAAAAATGTGTAATGGCAGTTACACTAATACCAATTGGAGTATTAAGTTCATGAGCAATTCCTGCAACTAAGCCACCAAGACTAGCCATTTTTTCTGATTCAATTAACTTACTTTGAGTTTGTTTAAGATTATCAATTGTTGTTTCTAATTCATAATTAGAATCTTCTAATTCTGCTGTTCTTTTTTTTACTTTTACTTCTAAAAGATTATTGTGATTTTTTAGGAAAAGCATATTTTTTTTAATTTTATCTCGCATAATTTTGAAATTTCTAGCTAAAATATGTAATTCGTCCGATCCAGATGTACCAATTATTGTATCTAGATTACCTTTTGCAATCTGTTTTGACACTTGAGTTAATTCATTAATAGGAGAGAGCATGTACTTAATTATTAATATAATAAAGATAGAAACAAATAACAAAATTAGAAATACAATGTAAAAAAATCTTGTTTCAAAAGCGTAAAGTTCTTTATACATATAGTTGTGTGATATATCAAACCCAATTATCCAATTCCAGGGTTCAAAATGTTTAAACATAATCCAATGATCTTTTCCATTAATAGTATAAAAAATATTTCCTTCTTTCAATGTAGTTATCTTTTCAAAAACATCTATTGATTCATCTATTTCCTTATCACTTATTGAGCTATTTTTTGGAATAGGAATTATATATTCATTTTTTTCATTTATTACAAAAGGTAATAAATCAGATTTTTGACTTTTGTTTATTTTTCTTAAGATATTTTTGGTTCCTTCTTTAAAACTATCTTCTAAAGCAGCTTCCATTCCCGTATCTTTTAATATATTATATTTTTCATCTATTATAAAAATAATATTATCAATTCGTTGTGAAAAAACATTCTTTTGAGATATTGTAACTTCACTTTTCAATGCAATAGAAGTGAAATAAAATAAAAAAACCATGCCAATAAGAATAAGTAAAATTATTGAAAATAAAAGTTTAGTTTTTAAGCTATTAAAAATATTCATTTAACCATCTGCGCATTTTCGATGATTTTATAAGAGAAAAAAATATGCAGTTTTTTCATAATTGTTTTATTAATATAAATTTTTGCTTTTTTGTTTTTTGTTATTTCAATTTTCTTAATGGCTTTACCATTAAGTACTTCAATCGCTTTTTCACCAGCCCATTCTCCAAATTCATAGGGATCTTTAGCAAAAACAAGCAGTACCATTGAAGCTATTGGCTTATCCCATCCCGCAGTGATTATACTAGTATTTGTTTTAACGAAATCCATTAATGCTTTATCATCTTTATTTACAAATCTATTTGTACCAAGTAATAAAATATCAACTTTTTTCTGCATATTCAAGAATTCTTTTTTCCATTCATCCAAAGAATTTATAAGTTTTTTGTATACTTTTCTATTAAATTTTTTTTCCAAATCCAATAATGTTTTTTGAGATGTGAACGTTTGATCATTTAAATAACCAATTCTATTTCCTCTTGAATGTTTTTCAAGTAATTTAACCATTGGTTTAACAAAATTAACTTCAATTTGCCCCGTTACATTGTTAAAAGGATAACCATATTCTACTATGCTATCATTTACACCAATAAAAATAAAAGGAACAGTGCTATTTTTGTAATGAGGTACTACCAAATACTTTGAAGCATTATCTTCTGCAACAATTACAAGGTCAGGTTTATATTGGCTAATATAGCTTTTAATATCTAATGCAACGTTTTTTAAGTAAGCAACCTTTTTTTGTCTTTTACTATCCATTCTTATAATTTTTAGTTCATAATTTAAAGCGTTAGCTTTTAGTTTATTTTCAAAAGACTCAATCATTATCGTACTATTGCCATAATTCAAATGATAAGAATCAACATAAAGAATTCTTTTTTTATGCAAAGTCCTTGCAAATAAAACTTCAAATATAAGTAACATTATAAATAGACATTTAAATAGATTCATATATCCTCCCAGCACAATAATTTATAAGCAGTTTTTTAATTACTCCACCAAACTTGCATTTCCAAATAATGAAAAAGGAAATTTAATATTAAATTTTTTCATTAGTATTGTATTAATGAAAATATTTGCATTTTTATTTTTAACTACTTTTATAGTAGAAATATCCCTCCCCTTTAATACTTCTAAAGCTGTTTTCATTGACCAAGAACCTTGTTCTTCCGCTTTAATTGAAAAAGTCAATAATGCAAATTCACTTCTAGCGCTATGCCAAGAAACACTAGGAATTTCTGTATTTTTATAAATAAATGATTTTAATTTTTTTTGTTCTTCTTTGTTAAAAAGTGAGGTGGGACCAATGCCAATTAAAATAAGATCAACTTCTTTTTGAAGCTCTTTGTATTTTTTTTTCCATTCAATACTAGTATTAACAAAGCGCTTTTCTAGCTTAATGTTATATCTACTTTCAATAGTTCGTGCTTCTTTAATACTTGTTAGGCGTGTTGTTCCTAAATATGCAATTTTTTGTATTTTTTTGTATTTTTTTATTATGCCAAGCATTTCTTTTATAAAAATCACCTCAAGCATTCCTGTAACATTTTTACTTGGAAAGCCATAAATTTTTGCTGATCCATTAACTCCACAAAAGATAAAAGGAATATCACTATTATAAAAGTATGGAACAATAAGATATTTTGAGGCATTATCATCTGACGCAATAACAATGTCAGGCCTAAATTCTTCAATTATTTTTTTCATTTTAAGTGCACTTTGTTTTTTAAACGCTTCACTCTGGTTACGTAAAGTATCCATTTCAACAGCTAAAAAATCAATTTGCATGCTACTTTTTTTTAACTCTAAGAGAAGTCCTTTTTTAATTCCTTGGCTCCAGAAAAAACTTTTATCATATGAATCAATATAGAGAATTTTCTTTTTTGTAATTTCTGCTGAATTTAAGGATAAAAAACTAATTAAAATACTAAAAATAATTGATTTTAAAATATTCATAACAGTCCTTCCTTATAATAACATAATAAATTATAACATAATTAATTTTTAATTACTAATTTTAAAATTGAAGTACAAATGTATACTTTTTCGTGTCTGAAACCTTTTTAAACTAAGAAATTTATTAATTGGGGGCATTCCTCTATACTCTAAGAATATTGACTTAAAGAAAATTTGCTATATATTCAGTGAAAGGATGGTATCTTACGCTTAGTATAAATATCATGGGAAAAATGATTGTAAGGAAAATATATGAAGAAATCTATTGGAATGAAAAGTTCTTATGTATTAACAGCTAAGAGTGTAGATTATGAAATCACAGAAACATCAGCTGGTAACTTTGCTTTAGGATTTGAAAGTAAAAGTGGACTATTTGTAGTTGAATATTATGGTCGTTCTGATACAGATATAAATCACGAAATCAAAAATTGGATTAATAAATATAAAAGATTTAAATTTTTCTATGCTTCAAGCCCTAAAAGTGCTTTTATCAAAGAGTGCAAAAATTATCATGCTTTTGATAAAAAGAAAATAGATAATAAAAGCCACCCAATAAAACCTGAAAATACAGAGTATGAGTGTCCTTATTGTCCCTAATTAATATTACACCCCAGTATCCACGTTAAAAAAGTAGATTTGTTCCCTCTGGGGTGTAATTTTTATTTTAAGTAAGTCAAAATCTTTTCATTAATATTAAAAGATTTTGGTTTAATATCTTTCATTATGTTTTTAAAATTTAACACTATTTCATCTTTATTTTCATAAGTCACTTTTTGTTCAGATTTAATTAAATAAACAGAAAAATCACTTAAAAATGAATTAATAAAAGACATCCATTGGGCTATTAGCTCTGTAAAAGTTAAAGATTTTATATTTACATCAACTTTATAATCAATAACAGCGTTATATTCTTCTAAGTTAAAGTAAGCTCTTAAAAAACTTGAAGCTTTGTTTTTAAGTTTATTTTTTAAATTTTTGTTATTTGAAATCTCTGCTAAAACCAAAAAATAACCCATATGATAAAGAGGAGTTAAAAAGGTAACTTGATTTACAGGGTGCTCTTCCCACTCTTTAAATATATCTTCTATGCTTGAAAATTCCCCTGATTCTTTTAGCTCTTTTTCTATCATCTCAAGGTTAAATTCTTGAGATTCTGTGTTGAAAAAACATCTACTTAATGACATATCTCTCATATTTTTAATAGAACGCTCGCTGAAGTATAATTCTTTCATTTTGTCAAAATAGGCAATTATATTAAGAGAATCTCCTTTGTGAACTATCTCTGGCATATATCTTGTTGTCCGTGATATAAGTGCAAATATCTCTGCAGATTCTTTCATTACACTCTCTTTAAATTCAGATGATTTAAATAAAATCCTAGTGCTAATTTCTTGATGATTTTTTTTTGAATAAATTGTTTCCATTTTAATATTTCCTTAGTATTCATATTTGCTAATATTTTTTTGATTTTGTATTGTCACATAAATAGTCTTGATTGGGTATTTAACTATTTTTTCTTTGACAAAAGATCGCTTCTTTTTACTTAAGGTATTATATCTTCTCTTTTAAGTTTACAAGCATAATTGTTTAATTCCATATGTTCATATGAATTATTTGAAGTATATTATCCAAATTCACTCCTTAATAGTCTAAGAATTACAATAGAAGACTCTTTAAGGTACAAAGCTTGATTGAGTAGTTAGTTTCATTATAAATTCTCTTAGGTGCCTAAAACAAGGCTCATAGTTCAAGGTAAAGAGGAAGTAAAGGTGCCTCTAACCATTTATTCACTTGCTGAAATAAGTGAGGCAAGAACAAAAAGCCAAGTGTAATTTATTCGACTTGAAAACCCTTGTTATGTCCTTAACTCTAATGTCATTAATTTAGAATCATCCCCATAACTCGGACAAATAAACGCATTAGGTTTAACTATAAATCCAAACTTTGCCCAAAACGTATCTGATCCTTGAACAGCTACCAAAAATATTTTAGCGAAGCCCTGAGCCTTGGCCTTATCTATTAAACTAGTTACTAAGTTCTTAGCTATACCTTTGCCTCTTGCCTCTTGAGCTAAAGCCAAATCATGTAAATATAGATTTATGCTATTAGTAGTCTGGCTCTTTTCATGTAATTTAGGTGGTACTTCACTCGCCCATGGATGGGCTAATAGATAAGCTAAAATTTTATTGTCATTATTTAGGTAAACAGCACAAGTATTGGGAGATGAAAGCCACTTACTTTTAAGCACATTTATATCTTCAGGTAAAATATCCGTATAAGCCTCTTCTTGAATTTTTAGAATACTATTCCATGAATTTTCTGAAATTAAGCTAATAGACATAATTTAACCTCCTGAGATATACCTCTTTATTAGTAGTACATAGTATATAAATAAGCCTTAATAATAACTATATCATGTAGGTACGAGTATACCTATTTAACTATTTGGTCAATTAGGTGTACTGTTAAAGGAATTTTGAAAAATATTTGTAAGGATTAGTCTAATAAACCCAATGCTTTAACTCTTTCTTTTGCTAGAGTATATCTTGCTTGAACATCTTCAATTTGCTCTTCAGTTAATTTCTTACCAAGAGTACGAAGTCCTCCAACTGCATCGTTATGATGAATTCCCATTGCAAACTTAAGGTATTCCATAAGCAGCGGTTGACCATCAAGATATGAAATAGAGTTCATAGCCTGAGAAACTTTGTGTGCTTCAGCCCATTCTCCTTTTAAAACATACTCCTGCATAGTAACACTAGCTTTTGGGAAGACAGTACCTACACCTGTAATACCACCGCATGCTCCAGCAAGTCCAGCATATACAGTAACAGTGTCAACACCTGCCAAAATTTTTAAATCTTTGTTCTCTAACATCAGTGTTTCAATAGTTGAAACATCTATAGTCGATATTTTAAGAGCAACTACTTCAGGTAGATCAGCAAGTTTTCTAAGAGTATCTGTTGAGATCGCATGATATCCGGCTGCATCAGGGTTGTTATAAGGCATAATTGTTACGCCTGCCTCTTTTGCAGCTGTTGCAGCAAGAGCATAGTACGCATACATATCTTCATCAGAAGGAACTACTAAAGTTTTTGGAGGCATAACCATAACAGTATCCACACCAACCCCTGCTAGTCCTGCAATGATTTTAACAATCTCTTCTTTAGTTTCTGCCACAGCTCCACTGATCAATGGAACATTATATTCTTTAGCAACTTCAGAAAGGGATTTAAGTAAAGAAAGACGCTGTTCGCGGCTTAGGTAACTATTCTCACCTAAAGTACCAGAAGCGACAAGTCCGCCCATTCTGCTTCCGCCTTTTCCTACAGCTTTTAAAACATATTCAGCCTGTCTTCGTGTTTCATCAAAGTCAATTTCAAGGGCACCGGATTCTGACTCTTTTAGCCATGTAAACACAGCCGGCATAACCGTATAAAGCCAATCTGTACTATTTGCTTCTCTTTTATTCATCATTATATCCTTTTGTTTTGTCTAAATTATATTATTATAGTGTTGGTAATTTGGTCTGTTTTTTAAACCTAAATCGATTACAGCTTGAACTGCTTCTCTTTCTTTTCTATATTATGGAAGTCTAGGTTCTCTAACATTTTTATTACCTATGTCAGCAGCAGTTTTAGCTAATATAATATTTTGTACTAATTATTTACATTTAAGTAATAATATAACACCTTGAATTAGTGATATATCAACTGATATATCAGAAGTATATCAGAAGTAATTTCCAATTTTGCTTAAATAAATCTTAAATTTTACGAAATAAGAAATTTGA